>ERZ780167.269-NODE-269-length-54919-cov-10.502679_pt1 | contig 54919 bp, 58 predicted proteins | sample MGYA00510982_ERZ780167 | MGnify/ENA primary metagenome ERZ780167 (study PRJEB29588, sample SAMEA2146107) | human gut metagenome | biome: human gut; feature: human-associated habitat; material: faeces | place: Denmark | collected 2008/2010 ... | reverse complement strand
ACGTACATTTGACACACAGCTTGCTTTGTTTTGAATTCGTCGAACTCACGTTAAACTATTTAGTACTTAGAGTAATTCTAGCAAGATTCAGTAAAACATTATAAAGGTAACACTATTTCCTGTTTAATACAAGCAAGACAACAGAAAATCATAAAATGTCCGAACACTTGTATAATACCATACACACCTTCATTTTTATGAACCGACAGCCGACATTCTCCATGTGTCAGAATCCATCCTCGTTCTGTTTCGCACGCAAGACTACACGCCTCAGTTCCTCCTTCACATCATCCATGGGACGGAACGGCACCACTATGTCCAGATTGGTGTTTATGATACAATATATCTGCTCCTCGTCGTTGTCCTCACCTCCAAATCCGTCCTCGTCAGCAAAATACTGCCCGTCAGGATAAATAGTCCACGCCAACGCGCAGAAACCTTCCTTAAAGTCGCTGTACCTTCCAAACCAATACCTCACGTACCTGTCGTCCACACAACCGCAATGTTTGAAACGGCGGTGGATACTCTCCACATCTATCTCACTATCGTCCACAAGCACCCTTCCACTCGCTGATACAAACATCCTACGCTTCCCCGTAGCCATATTCAAAAGCGTGAACGAACCGTCGCCAAGCAAAGACACCACTCCACACCCGATGTCTCTGTATTCGTCCTTATCTGCTCCGGGCAGCGTTTCCTGTTTCTGCGGCACACTCTCCACAGCAGCACTCTCCACATCTTTTCCACACATGTCATCCTCCGCCGCCGACACAACCGTCTCCACAGTTCTTATCTCCTCCCTGCCGGCATCCGTACTCAACATCTCTCCTTCTTCATCCGAAAAGCTGTAACCACGCTTCCGCAACCATGCAGCCACAAGTGGCGACGATATATCGTACAGTTTCGGCGCATATCCCAGTGCTTCGTCGCACACACCATAATTCACGACATTACCCGTTTCCAAATTTCTTGCCTGCCACGTATAATACCTGCTGCCATCAGACCTCACCTCCACTTCAGGTTCAGAGAGTGCTTCCATCACACTCATACCCATAAACGGCACGCCGGCTATGCGCATCTCAACAAACCGCGCACCCTTGCGTATATCCACAGTCTCCGCACATGTTTTTACTTTCATATCACTATCGTTTGTTTTTCCATTAATATTCCATCTTTCTTGGCATCCACCGGCATTCGGCACACCCTACCGCTGGCACTGCCGTAATAAACCGGACGCCGCCTGTAAGAACATCCTGCACGATGCAGTCATCCAGTAACAAAGTTACAAAATAATATCATATGTACCATGTGAGCAACGGTTTTGATATACTGCAAAAATCATATGTCATGATAAACACCCTACATACACACCATGCCACACACGCAGCTGATACACAACAACACATCTGCGCAGCCACGACATTGTAAAAAAAATTTACCAAAAAAACGTCCGACTGATTATGACAAAATAGAAAACCGGAAATCGTAAACTCATGCATATCAGACGGCGGAAAAAGAACCGCGGACACGAAATAAGGCATTTGAGCCGCACTTAAATCTGTTACGAAACGCCACCAAAACAATATCTGTCAGCAATATAGGCCATATCACACTGCCATATGGGCTTTATCACACCACGAAACAGACTGTATTACACGATAAAAAAGACTTTATTACACGGTGAAAAAGACTTTATCGGCATGCAATAAAGGCATTTTCAGAACACGAAGAAAATCTTTACGGACAGCAATCATCATAACACACTGATATTCAATAACATAGATTACCCTCACGAGAGTCGCGTATTTCGGAGCAGAAGTGACTGCGGTGGAAAATATTTAAATTTTAAACGGGGGTAGTATAAAGATTTTTTATCAAAAAATTTATATCACACATAGGCGAAACCATATGTTATAAATATCATTTGAAAATGACAGGTAGAAACATAAATTATATAAAAACACATACAAAATATATCATCAACCGTAAAATCACAACATTTATTACAAATACATATTCCGTTTAAATAAATTATATATCAAATTTTTATTGGATATATTTTTATTCTATTCCATCATATATTTTTACCATTTTACCGTTTATTTTAAACTTTATTTACTATTTTTACAATTATACAGCATACCCCAAACCAAACTATGCAAAAACATAATTAAGCAATGAAACCAAACAATATATTATCAAAATTAGACACACCACTAATTATTATCGGTATAATAACACTGCTGGCAATAATAAGTTTCCCATTATCTATTTGTCTGGAAGTCTTAATAATCTCTGTTTTAGGAATTCTGGGACTATGTTATATTACTCATACCATAGTGTTATTATTTTTCAAACGGATTGATTTCGACTGGAAATTAATGAACGGTCATTTTTTAAGAAGGATCATATGCATTATCGTATTACTGCCTTTTACATTTACTCTCATAATCGGAACTTCAATATATGCAGGAAAAAAGACTCAATTAAACACAATCAGTTCAAAAAAAGAACTGATTTACGAAGAATCACTTTATGCTAAAAATGACAGCTTGCCATTAGACTTACGCAACAAACAAGATAGTCCGTCTTTGCTATGGATTGTATATAGCCATTTTATGGATCCCGGTAACCAGCACATGGCAGCATCAACAGCCGGTCGTGGATGGGTCGCCATAATCGCAATATCCGGAGTGATATTCTTAAACGGTATTCTGATATCAATACTTACCAACTGGTTTGACAAAAGACGGGAGCATTGGTTGCGCGGAGAAATCAGGTATCCACGTTTTTTCTTAAAGAAAAACAAATTTGCCATAGTAATAGGAGCCAATGAGATTGTGTCGTCTGTCATAAAGAATCTGCTCTCGCACAAAACAGACGGAGAAATCAACTTCAAGTGCGAAGGAAACAATGAATATGTAATTCTACAAACCTGTAAGGAAGCTGTGGATGTACGAGAAGAACTATCATCGCATCTGACAGAAGAAGATCTTAAACGTGTTATTATATATAATGCTCAACGCGATTCCAAAGCCGAACTTGCAGAACTGTTCATAGAGAATGCTACGGAAATATACATACTCGGTGAATCGACGCTGAAAGATCAAGGTGAGACATACCATGACGCATTGAATATGAAATGTGTCAATATGATAGCAGATTATCTGGACCATATAAACAATAAGAACAGAACAGATAAAAACGAAATACACAAAAAAGTATGTAAAGTAATGTTTGAATATCAAACGACATATTCAATGTTTCAATATTCAGACATGCCGGAAAATGTAAACGATAATATCGTCTTTATACCATTCAACTGTTACGAGACATGGGCTCAGAGAGTGATGGTGGAAGGCGTATTTGACAATAGAGAGCATAAAGACTGCTCAGGCAATAATGATGAGACAAGAACAAGCAACAGCGGTATCAGACCCGATTTTATAGAATATACCCCTCTGGACGGGAAAGGCATATCATGTGATTCTGACGAGTATGTACATTTCGTAGTTGTCGGGATGTCAAAGATAGGTGTAGCCATGGGCGTGCAGGCAATGTTTCAAGCTCATTATCTTAATTTCAGAAAGGCTAGATCAAGAATAACATTTATTGATACAAACGCTGATAAGGAAATGGCATATTTTAAAGGAAAATATGCAAACCTTTTCAGCCTCACAAGAAATAAATATATTGACGCGAATAACTGTCCAACAACAATGTTGGATCCCGACCTCGGATGGATTGATCCTACCGAACAGCAATACTATCAATGGGCACATCTGAGTCAAGACGGCAAGAATTTTATTGACCTGGAAATAGAATTCATAAAAGGAGAAATTGAATCGGACGGAGTACGTACATACTTACAGAGGATTACTAAAAACAATAAATCAAAACTTACTATAGCTGTATGCCTCACGCAGACACATCAGGCTTTAGCTGCAAGCTTGTATATGCCCGTTGAAATATATAAGAAAGTACAGGAAATATGGGTTTATCAACGTGAGGCATCTGATATTCTGACAAATCTTGGAAGCTCGGAACAGAAAGACAAGCGTTATAAAAAACTGCGTCCTTTCGGCATGATCTATGGAGAATACATGAGAGATCGTTCTTTGTATCTGAAGTCGCTTTTGACAAATGGAGCATATAACATAGACAATAGCTTTAAAAAAATAGACTTTGGAAACAAGGATACATATACAAACTTACGAATGAAATGGAAAGAACTGACCATTGCAAAAAAATGGTCCAATAAGTTTTTTGTAGATACTATTTACCAAAAGATACGTGGTGTTATACCAGAATTGTTTGATTGTGAAAATGTTGCAGGAGCATACAAATTAAAACTGTTCGGAAACACAACAATAAAAGATATAGAGAAAATACTGCGAAAAGCCCTGAAAGACAACGAGGACATATTGGGACAATGTGAACACAACAGATGGAATGTACAACAATTATTAATGGAATTCTGCCCATGCAGAAAAGAAGATGATGAACTCTGCTGTAAATTGAATAACACATATAAAGAAATGTATCTGCTGACAACAATATATGATAAGACTCCATCAACAAATTATTCTGAAAAGAAACTAACTATGGATAAAGCAAAAAGTGATTTCAAATTAATGAAAGACGAACTTAAAGAAAGTGAAAACAGAATACATCCAAACATTTGCGAATACAGCCATCTGGACGACGTTGATTTTGAAGCAAAATCGTTCGACATTAATCTTAATAATGCCATTCCAGAAATAATCTTTTTGGTTGACGGTTATGGAAAAATAAAATTGAAATAATGTAAAATCAATCAGAAACGTGTATATGAAACAACTTAATATCAAAGTAAACGCTTCGGAATTTATTCATCCAGAAGACGCGGCTGCACTTAGACAATTGGAAAATATTCCTGGATTCCCGGCACTGGTTAAAAAGATTTTATCATTGGGATTGGAGCAAATGCAATACGGTGTCAACATGGCCTCTGCAATAAGACTTTCACCAACACAATTACCCAACATTTATAACCATTTACCTCCAATATGCGACAAATTAGGTATTGACGAACCTGAATTTTATCTTGAAATGAATCCGATACCAAACGCATGGACTTTTGGTGATACCAGAATATACATCACAATAACATCCGGTTTGGTTGAAATGATGGACAATGAAGAACTCGACGCCATAATAGCACACGAATGCGGCCATATAATCTGCCGACACGTTTTGTATCATAGTATTGCCAGATACATACTTAGCGGTGCAGATTCGTTGGGAGTATTGGGCACATTGGCTGTTCCAATACAATACGCTATACTTTATTGGTATAGAAAAAGTGAATTGTCGTGTGACAGATGCAGTAGCATCATAACATCCCCTGAAATCGTAAGCCGCGCAATGGCACGGCTTGCAGGAGGTCCTAAAGAATTGACAAAAGATATAAACATGCAGGAATGGGCTTTACAAGCCGACAAGTATGATGAAATACGTACGGATGGATTATGGAATAAGACTCTTCAGTTGTATGTAACGATGGGCTTGGACCATCCGTTTAATGCGGTGCGTGTACGGAAAATACTGAAATGGGGAGAAAGTGCACAATACTTGAATCTTAAAGAGAACCTGAAATCAGAAACTTCAGGCAAAAAATGTAATAACTGTGGAAGAAGTGTCTCACCAGATTGGACCTTCTGTAAATATTGTGGAAATAAATTACGTTAACCAATAAAACCTATACAATTATGTTTTTCAATGAAAAAGGAATACTCAACATTGACGAGTTTATTGTAAATAACGAGTCTTTCAAAAAAATAATGGAAGACGGCATAGTAACTAAGGAAGAGATAAAGGCACAATCGGAGAAGGTTGTTGCCCTGCTTCATGACATGGAGAAAAAATATAGCGAAGCCCAGCTTGTAGAAATTAAAGAGTTGCTTGTTGAGTCTGGCGTGCTTTACGCTGTTTATAATTTTTATTCAATCCAATCATTAAACTTAAATAAATAAAAATGGGAACTTTCAGTACTAAAAAGACATTATATGGTCCGCAATCGTTGATACCTCAAATAGCAGAACGTATTCAGGAAGAATTTCAAAATGAAGGATATACAGTTAAGGCAGAGCCCCTGAGCGGTCGTGGATATGACTTATCAATTACGAAAGGAGGAATGTTTAAGGCCGTGTTAGGTATGAAAACAGCGTTGAAAGTAACGCTGTTGCCACAAGGAGCGAACATTCTTTTTGAAGCTGGTGTCGGCATTTGGGGACAACAAGCCATACCGACAGTTATCTCCATGCTTTTTTCTGGCCTGTTCTTATTACACAAATATGGGGAATTATTGAGCAGTCGAAACTTGATAACAAAGCGTTGGAGATAGCACTAGATATGATAATTCTGAATAGTGGAGGCCAAAATGAAAAAAAACAAAATAGCGGAAAGAGATTTTGTACGTCGTGTGGTAACCAGAATCCCGATAATGCCAGATTCTGTAGCGAATGTGGCCGGCCGCTATAATTGAATGATGATAACTGGATATAAGTAAAGTAAAATAAACATACATTAAAGAAAGGATACATAATGTCAATAATTGAAATGATAGAAAAGTTCATAATAGACCATAATTTTGATTTTAATTTCGGATATTCATTTCTTGCATTGGTTGTATTGTTAGCATTTTTGGCATTATGCCTCTTGCGTAACAGTTGGCGCAGATGGATCTTCCGACATTTAAAGTGTATAGCAGTCTGTGTTTTCATTGTCGGAATCTTAGTTTATATGATCGGATTCAACGAGCACGGCAGTAAGAACGATTTTCTTGTGCTGTTCTTGCGTTCGTGTATCGCATCTTTGGAAATGTTCGTATCGGAATCTGAGTTGATCGAGGTTGGTGTATCTTTGAAAGGAAATCATCTCTACATGATTTTGTTCTCCATTACACATTTCATGGCTGTCTTTGTAAGCGCTATTTTCATTCTTAGGCTGTTCGGGCTAAGGTTGATGTCAATGTGCAGGCTGTGGTTGCGCAGTCTGTTCTGTAAGGACTACAATCTTTATGTGTTTTGGGGAATTAACAAGAAGGCAATGACCGTTGCCGAAAGCATATTAAATGATACAAAGTCTGTTGATAGAGATAAAAAGGCTTATTTGGTTTTCGTAAGAATGGGCGATTGCAGCAAGCATCATTCGTCGCGTTTCACGTTCAGTCATTTCTTCCATACTATTGACGACGGCATCGAAGAATATGTAGATCGTATAGAGCTGCTCAATTCTGGCAATGTAAAGACATTCTTGACCGTTATCGACAAATTAATAGATATGGAGTTTGTAAAAAACTATGATGGTTACGACATATTTGAGAAAATAGGCTTGAAGAATCTTAGGCGTTGCATGTGCAGAAGTCACAAAACAGAATTCTTTGTTCTGTCTGAGGATGAACATAGAAACGTAGAGACCGTTTGTGCCATGATGAGTTTAATGGATAGATATAATTATAAGATTTCATCAATTTACTGTCATGGACGTGAGAATAGGATAAACAAGAGTCTTCTTGAAACATGTAAAGCTTGTAAAAATACTTATTTGATAGATTCGTCCATGCTTGCCGTACAGCAGATAAAGAAAAATGCTGACAGCCAGCCTGTCAATTTTGTTGAATGCGACAATGTTACGGGCACGGTGTCATCAATGTTTACTGCTATGGTTATCGGTTTTGGCGAGACAGGTCGCGATGTGTTCAGGTTTCTTTATGAATTTGGTTCGTTTGTCAAAGAAACCAAGAAAGGTGCTGACGGCAAGGATGATATTATAGAACAAGACAAGAAAATATATGTAGTTGACAAACATCTTGGTGAGCTTAAAACGAAGTTCCTTGTCAATGCTCCGGCTCTTAGAAACAACAATTCAATACAGTGGTTGGATGATATTTCTACCTACGATATGCCGTTCTGGGACAAGATGAAAGAAATAATAAACCAATTGAATTACGTTGTCATAGCTGTCGATAATGACGAAGATGCCGCATTTATTGCCGTTCAGATTTTTGAGTTCGCACATTGTTACCGCGAAAATCTTAACAGATTTAAAATATATGTCAGGATGCGTGACGAGAACAGGAAACAATTACTTGAACAGATAAAGAAATATAGGATAACAACAGGCGGAAAAGAAATAAAAATAATTGAAGCGTTTGGAATAGAAGAAAAGGTTTTTGCTTATGAAAACCTTTCAGAAGAGTCCACGGAAGATAAAGTGGAAAACTTCCGTTATGAATACGACATTATTTATAATGCCATAAGCAAGGGATTACAACAAGATACGGAAATAGAAAAACTAGACGCCGCTGGTAAATCTTTTAAGGATTATTACCAGCATGAGCAAAATCGTTCTAATGTTTATCATATTTCTACGAAATTAATATTGGCCGGTATTGCTGATAAAGATAAAAATCAAGAAAAACTTAATCATCTCATTTCAGTTACTTCACGTAATGAGCGTAATGAATATCCTGAACTTACATCTGAAACAGACAAGACATTGTTTAACAATCTTGCTTATTGCGAGCATTTGCGATGGAACGCAAAGATGGAGCTTTTAGGTTTTGTTTATGGTGAACATAAGTCTATGAAACATAAGACGCATGATTGTGTCTTAAGTTGTAATGATTTGATACGCTCGGACAAATCTTACGTGGCTGATACATTGAGATATGACAAAGGCATTGTAGAACTGAGTCTTAGAGGTTTAAAAGACAAAACGAATGACTGATAAGGAAATAATAAAGAGATTAATTGCCAAAGATAATCAGCTGACTACGGAGTTCTTCTTCGTCAGGTGTCGTCCGCTTTTCTACAGCATCATACGCCACGTTTTTTTGTATGAAGTCGATTACGACGAGTTCGTCAATGAATTGTACCAATACCTGATGGAAGACGATGCTGCCAAGCTGCGTGGATTCCAATACCGCTGTTCGCTGATGCAATGGCTTAAAGTGTTGGCAATCCATTATTTCGTTAAAAAAAGGAATTTGCTGATAAAAGACACAACGCAGGAGTCTCCTTATAATAAGAACATTAATGAAACTACGGAGTCTGTTTCATCGGCAAAATCTGATTTGGAACGTATTTTTAACTTTATGCAAAATAAACGTTATGTTTATGTCATAAGGAAACTTGTAATAGAAGATATGAAACCAGAACAGTTGGCTCAAGAACTTGGAGTGACAACAGCAAATCTGTATAACATCAAGCGGCGCGCAATGTTCGCACTGACGGAAGCCGCTCTAAAAGACATTAAGCATTATGGCAAATAATAATAAAAATATATCAGACGAATTGCTTGCTGCCTTTCTTGAGGGCAACATTTCCGACGACGAGACAGCACAAATATTGAACGCGATGCAAACTGATTCTTCTATACGCGAAACTCTTGAAATTTCTTTAGATCTTGAGAAGGAAGAACGCGTAATAATGGATAAAGACCTGCCAATGGCACAAATGGCGGCAGAAAGCAGAGCAAATCTTTGCTGTGTACACTGCGAAACATATATACTTAACCGACATAACATCGAATTCAGTGAGTCGGAGCTTATCAATACCGCCCGCGAAAACAACTGGCTTACAGATAAAGGCACACCGCTGTACGCAGTGGGACAGCTTTTATCATTAAAGGGCATAATGGTAACACGGACCTATAATGCAAATCTGACTGATATAACAGAAGCGCTTAAACGTGGCAACAATATAATAGCAGTTATCAACAATGACAAGCTCAATCCGACTCTACCGGATTCAGACGATTTACCCAACCATGCGGTTGTTATCACCGCTATTGACAACTATGGGCAGAACTTGACAATCTACAATCCACAAGAATCTATTTCATCATTGCAGCAAATCTGTATTTCCAATTTCATGAATGCTTGGCGCGAATCCCGCAATTATATGGTATGCACAATTAAATCTCCTGATGAATACAATCCACGTCCGATAAATCTTGATGATATAGACCTTACAGACCACCTATTGAATTTGCGCGAGGCAATAGCAGAAAATGCTCATGACATATGGGCATTGGCCCGTATCAATGAAGGTTGGAAATACGGTCCCGTGCGCGATGATGCTAAAAAACAACATCCTGACCTAGTTCCGTATTCCGCACTGTCAGACAGCGAAAAAGAATATGACCGACTGATGGCGATGAATACGATAAAACTTGTAAAGAAGTTGGGCTTTAAGATTGTAAAGAGATGACTTTGAATATAAAAACTCTTAATTATGGAAAGAAAATATAAGATAAATAATTCAGAAATAAAAATATGCTTTGGTGATATCCTGAAAACAAAAACAGAAGTAATTGTTAGTTCTGATGATTCCCTTTTATCTAGAGGTGGAGGTATTTCCAAATGTATTTCTATTGCAGCAGGTGAATCCTTGCAACAAGATACAAAAAAGAAAATTCCTGCTTCCTTAGGAGATGTTATTGTAACTACAGCTGGTAATCTTCCTCAAAAATTTGTCTTTCATGCTATAACAATTGATAAAAATCATACTAACGGTCAAATTCTGGAGAATAAAGAAAAAAATAATGAAGTTTATCAATTTATTATAAAACACTCAATAAGAGAATGTTTTAAACTTTTAGCCGCACATAATATTCATTCTATTGCTTTTCCTGCAATAGGAGCCGGTGCAGCTAGAATTCCATATGAAAAAGTTGCACAGCTCATGTCCGAAGCAATTTCAGAAATATTGTTGATAACGAATAAACATTATGAGGTAGAAATTTATCTTTATGATCGTTTTGAGAGAATGACAATGCTTGATTTCTTATCTTTCTTTGAATGTTTCTCATATGCTTCAAAATATTCTCTTGACATAGAAAAAAGAGAAAATAAAAACATTTCAAATGATTATTCTAAAGCCAATATGGTTGATAATGCTAAAAAAATTAATATGAATCATCAGGTCTTCATAAGTTATTCGCGTAAAGATACTGAGAGTATAAAGCCGATCTGTAGTATTCTCAATGATTTAAACATAAAATATTGGCTTGATGTTAATGGTATATATAGTGGAGAAAATTATAAAGATGTTATATGTAATGCCATAAAAAAGGCAATATTAGTTATATTCATATCATCTAAAAACTCAAATGCTTCAAGTAATGTTGCTAAAGAAATAAGCTTGGCAGACAAATTCGGAAAGACAATTATACCTATTTTATTAGATAAGACACCTTATGCACCAAGGATAAATTATGATTTAAGCAGTATTGACAGCATTGATTATTCGGACAGAGATAACAATGTTTTAGATAAATTACGTCTAACTATTCAAGCTAAATTAGTAATGGTTCAAGACACATAGAATACATAAAATATATCCTATAAACGGTAAATTATGTAAAACGCGACCATCTCAACATGAAAACATTAGCCTTCATTTCTTATTCACGCAAAGATAAGTCCGTTGCGCATTGGCTTCATTCTAAATTGGAAAAATATCCTTATCCTAAGGTTTCCATAAGTATCGAAAACCGTCCTCCGGACAAAAAATATTTACGTCCTATATTTATAGATGTAAAGGATTTGTCTGTGGATGAACATCCTTTCAATGAAAAGATAAAAGCTGCACTAAGAGATTCTCGCTTTCTGATACTTATTTGCAGTAAACATTCAGTATACTCTGAATTTGTCAATAAGGAAGTTACATATTTTCTTGAAGTTCACAACTTTGACTATTCAAAGATAGTTCCGATATTCATAGACAATGTGGATGATAATATTCCACCTTCCATAGCTAAATCAAGTGTCATGCAGCGCCATTTTCCTATTTACAACACAGCATTGAGCGAAAAGAGCGAGGCAAATACTTATTGTTTTTACCAAATCGCTGCCTACCTTCTTGGAATTGATTTTTCATATTTGTACAACAGATATGAAAATTATGCAACAAAAGGGAAAAAGATAAACACCAATAAACAAAAGGAATAAACAACCAATCATTAACCAAATAAAGAATATATATTCCTATATATCAATATATTATATAATTAGTACGTTTTTCTCATATACTTCAATTAAATTCTATATTTGACTATATCCTACTTGTTTTTGTTACCTGTTTTGATACTTACATCAAAGATATTTCCTATCTTTGCATCAGAGTACAAATAACTGAAGCACAATGGGTAGAAGAAAGAAAACAAAAGTAGATAAAACTCCATTCAAACTACGCAGAAGAAAACTTGCGGACGGCCGTGAATCCCTTTTTATAGACCATTCAGTTGGTGGTAAGCATGAATACGAGTTTCTCAAGTTATACCTCGTACCGGAAACCTCGGCCAAGGCAAAACGCGAAAATGCAAGGACGCTCCGTCAAGCGGAAGAGATTATTCTTGCGAAAACCGAGAATATGATTGATGGCAAGGCGCAGGAGGAAGCGGAGAAGGATAAGTCTAAGGTGTTGCTGTCCGACTTCATAGAACTGTTGATAGACGAATATAAACAGCGCGGACGTTCCGGCCACCTGAAATTAAGGGCATCCCGCACCAACTTCGAGTTATTCCGCCCCAATTCGAGGCTTTGTGACATAGACAAGAAATTCTGTGTTGATTACGGTGTATGGCTGCAATCCGAATACCTAAATCCGCAGGGGAAAGTGATTGCACAGTCAACCGCATTTTCCTATTTCTGGTATCTCGGCCTCATTCTGTCAAGAGCATGTCAAAAGGGCTATATAAAAAATAACCCGTGGAAATTGTTGAGCGACCACGAGAAGATACGGCAGCCGGAAGGCAAGCGTGAGTTTTTGACGCTTGAAGAAATCAACAAATTGGAAAATACCCCATATAAGAAGGATAACATACGCCGGGCATTTCTGTTCGCTTGTTATTGCGGTCTGCGTGTGGGTGATGTCATGGGATTGCGATGGAGTGACATATCCGTCAATAGAGGACGGCATTTCATATCAGTGGTAATGCAGAAAAACTCCAAACCCATATCGCTTCCACTCCCCGCAAAAGCGTTGTCATGGCTCCCAGAAAGCAGAGAGCAGGATGCACCCATATTTGCCTTCCTATACGACTATCAGAAAGCATTTGCAGAAATGGGCGGAAGATGCCGGATTAGACAAACATCTGCATTTTCATTTGAGAAGACATATCATTCCTTCTTACTCATTGAAAACAAAGAACTTACAACGATTGTCAGCTTAACAGGTAACGATTTGGAAACCAGCGAGCTTCTCTATTCTGCAATGTTCTGCATCAATCAAAAGAACGCTTTTCTCATTTGCAAAAGTAGTGTTTTTCTCTTTCATTGCCAAAGTTATTCCTCTGAAAAATAGAGTAAATCAAACATCTTATCATTATTTATTGTACATTTGTTGCACATCTTGCTGATGAAAATCGGTAGTACTGTCTTGCTTTTAATTCCATACCGTTTCCACATCATATTTGAGCCTGCCCATTTGCAAATAGCCTGTTGGTAGGTTTGCCTGTCTGTGTGCCGACAGGCAGGCACGCCGGCAGACCGGTCGGCAGGCAAGCAGGACGGCAGGCAGGTCGGAGCGCGGGCAGGCTTGCAGGTCAGCGTGTGTATACCTATACGCTTTTGTTTATTGCACCATTCCTTTGTTGCTTCATTACTACGTTGATAGACGGATGTATTGTACCACCGATTTATATCATCCAAACTCCACCTCTCTAAAGCCACAATCCATTGCTGATACCTTTATTTGAAGTTTCGCTGTTGTAAACCTGCACAACAACACGACAGCAAACCAGCATATCATTGAAACTATGTTGCTTCCTATCTGCATTGGATTACTTTCTTGGTTGTCCGGTTCTGTTCATCGTCGATTTTGTAAATCATTGGTTTGCTGAGCTTGTGAACAAGCGAGGATGTATTTGCTCAAAATAGCATTTCCTTATTGGTCTAATGTCTGTTTTGGCTGTGATTGGCACATATCAACATCGAATTGACACTATTGTCTGTTTCTCAGAAGGATGAAAATCCGGCTTTGTTCTCTGTAAGCTCAATAAAGTGCAGGCTTGCACACCGCCTTCATTCCCTTTCTTCTTTTGAGCAGCTTGGGCATCGGGAAACGATGCTTTGAGAGCCGAAATAACAGCACAAATTCCAATCCGTTTGCTGACGGATTACTGATTTCACGAGAAATCAGCAAGGTGTCCTTCGGGTAACCCGAAGGCTTTTCGGTTACTGCCGAAAAGTGGCAGCAGCAAGGTATGTTTCGAGTTACTCAAAACCTTTCGGGTTACTCCCGAAAGCCTTGCTGCGGTTGCTCCTCCGAAGTAGGGCAACCTGTTTCTGACCTGCGGTAATCGTGCCTTATTCCTTGTACTTGATGCCGTATTGTTTCATCTTGCCGTATAGTGTGGTGCGGCCGATGCCGAGCAGTTCAGCAGCCAGCGAACGGTTGCCGTCCGCCTGTTTCAGCGCACGGATTATCTGCTTCTTTTCCATTTCCACGTTCTTCAAGGAAAAGGATGTTTCGCCCGACAACAGTGGTTCTTCAAAATTCAGTTTGTCAGCCGTTATCGTATCCCCGTCGGTGAACAGCACCGCCGAGCGTACCGTTCCTTTCAGTTCCCTCACGTTGCCGCCCCACGGATGGACGAGCATCCGCTTTCTTGCTTCCGCATCAAAGCCTTTCACCTGTTTGCCGAACTCCTTGTTGGCAAGTTCACGGAAGAAGTCCGCGAGCGGCATGATGTCCTCACGGCACTCACGCAATGGAAGTATGTTCAACGTATATTCCTTAATCCGATGGAACAAGTCCTGACGGAAACGCTTTTCGGCGATTGCAGACTGCATATCCTCGTTGGTGGCGGCTATGATGCGCACGTCAGCAGTCTTTTCCTTGTTGCCGCCTATGGGTCTGTACCGTTTGCTCCTTGCGTGTATCTTCTCGGCGATTTCCTTGCCCCGCTCCCCGATTTTCCCTATCTTCGCAAACATCAACAGAAAACATTGCAATATGATAAAACATATTTTTAATCAAATAACTGATGAACTATCCATTTGTCCTTTTATAAACGGCATAGTGCTGGGTGGTTCAAGAGCGACAGGAATGGCAACAGATAAATCGGACATAGATGTCGGCATATATTATGACAAGGGACAGGTTGATTTTAAGGTATTGAACGAAATAGCCAGTCGGCTGGACGATATGCATCGCGACGATCTGATTTGTGAGGAAGGCGGTTGGGGAAAATGGGTGAACTGCGGAGGATGGCTCACCATAGGCGGATTTCAGGTGGATTTGATATTGAGGGACATCAATCGGGTGGCGGACTGTATCCGTCAGACAGACGAAGGAAATATCTCGGCTCATTATCAGACCGGACATCCGCACGCTTTCTTGAATGTGATGTATCGTGGCGAACTGGCTTCTTGCCAAGTACTTTATGCCAAAGATGCCCGATTTCTCGAATTGAAGGCGCAGGCTGAAACTTATCCAGACCGATTGGCGGAAGCCCTTGTTTCATTTTTCCTTTTTGAAGCCAATTTTTCCTGTATGCTGGCACAGCAATATGGAACAGGAATGGATGTGTACTATAAAGCGGGGCATCTGTTCCGTTCGGTTTCAGCCCTGAATCAAGTCTTGTTTGCTTTGAATCGTACTTATTGCCTTAACGAGAAAAAAGCGACCTTGCGTATCAATCAATTGCGTATCGCTCCCAAATGTTATCACGAAAGAGTAAACAAGATATTCTCTTTATGTGGGGAACCCACTTCCGGTGCAGTCGAAATCCTGCGGCAGTTGATAGATGAGGTGGAAACAGAAATCCACAAATAAATTTGTTATGCTTGCCCACGTCAAAATTTCTTCCAATCCGTCCCGATAACCGCCGCCGACTCAGTCGACGGTACAAATCCGGCAGGATAAGCCCTGTCGACTGAATCGACAACGCCAATCGGTGCGGAGAAACCTTGCCGACTCAGTCGACAGCACAAATCCTACAGGATAAGCGTTATCGACTCAGTCGGCAGCCTCAATCCGTCAGGATTAGCCTTGCCGACTGGTTTTCCGGCAATAATTTGCTCCGGTAAGAAGAAAATACTAAATTTGTCAACAGAAATTTTTGTATTACCCTTAAAATTCAAGCGTATGAAACAACTATCAGCTTTGAATATTGCCCGCCTCCGCACGGAGGAATCATTTGGCTACCAAAAACAAGTTGTAGCGGAAACGGCAAACTTGCCCAATGAGGAACCGTCTGGTGCTCAGACAGCCGCAGTGACAACATTTAAAACAAATGTCAACGCCTTCGACGATGCGCTGAAGGCATCCGCCCCGAATCCTGCCACCGTGACGGTTACGGCAACGGACGATGCCCGTGACGCGGCTTGGCGTGGTGCGAACAATTATGTGACGGCAATGTGCGCTCATCCGACCGCTGAAGTTGCCGCCAACGCTGCCGAAGCGAAATCATTGTTCGACAAGTATGGCGACCCCACGAAGCTGGCGCAGACCGAGGAAAGCGGTGTATTACACAATCTGTTGCAGGACTTGGAAGCTCTTGATTCAAGCAAGCGCACCGCGTTGAATCTTGATGTATGGATTACGGATTTAAAAACGAAAGAAAACGCTTTCCTTGCCGCAGCCGCCCAGCGCACGGAAGCCGACGCTGCCCGTCAGGTGGGTATCGTGAAGGAAACCCGCACCGCCGCAGAAGCCGCTTACCGTTCATTGGTTGATACCGTCAATGCGTTGGCAATGATAAATGGTGATGCGGAATATGCTACTTTCATCGACCACGTGAACGCAATGATTGAGCGTCAGAAAGCTATCTCAAAAGCACGCACTATGCGGGCGAAAAAGGAGGATGAGAAGCCGGGCGAGCTTTGATTCGTTGAGTAAGAATTAGGATTAGCCCCTGCAAGCCCCTACAAGCCACAATGCGTTTGCAGGGGCTTTTTCTGTAAACGGGTAGCACGTTTAGCTACTTCTGGCAAGAGATTCACTAAAAGGCTGTCGGCTTCTTCCTGCCGCTCAAATACCGACATGATGTGCCACAGATGTTCTTCCTTGTTTGCCAGTAGAGAGCGAAGAGTGTCTATCTGCGCTGGATACACATATGCTGCACAATGGAACTTCAATGCTTGTAACAGACTATCTGTACACAGACGTTGGATACGGTAATGACTACAGTCTGTTCTGTTCCAATCAATGACACTCTCTCCCAACATGGTAAGCCGAGTGATATATCGATGGACATTGTGAATATCACGTATAGCTTGCTGTACTTCGCTGTTTTGTGAATCAATTTCTGATATTCGATGTCGCTCGTGTATCAGAATTGATGCCATAAAGCCGATAAGTACAACTAAGATAAAATATCCTACTAACACTTTATTCCGTAAATTCATTTAAGAATCTATTATTTGAAAGGATGCCTGCTTTATAAAAACAGACATCCTATTGATTTCTATGCCGCTTTTTACAGTTTCCATCCTGAGATTTGTTCCTGAATGTTCCATAGTTGGGCATACAACCCTTTAGCCTGCATCAATGTTTCATGCGTACCTTTTTCCTTTATCTGTCCGTTATCCAACACGATAATTTGGTCTGCGCCCTTAATAGTTTTAAGTCTGTGGGCAATGGCGATGACAGTACGCCCTTTGATGAGTGTGTCTATGGCTTTCTGTACTTCCACTTCATTTTCGGGGTCAAGTGAGGCGGTCGCTTCATCAAGCAGGATGATTTGTGCGTCTTTCAGCATGGCACGGGCTATGGATATGCGTTGCTTTTCTCCGCCCGAAAGGGTACACCCTCCTTCGCCTACCAAGGTGTCATATCCTTTGGGCAACCGCATGATGAAATCATGGCAACAGGCTTTTTTAGCTGCGGCTATAATTTCTTCTTCCGTCGCGTCAGTTTTACCAAAGCGGATATTATTGCGTATGGTGTCCTGAAACAGATAGACATCCTGAAATACCATAGAGATGTGGCTCATCAGACTTTCTGGATTTATCTCATTCATCGGAACACCATTGAAAAAGATACATCCTTTCTGTGGGTCGTAGAAACGGGCGCAAAGCTTCATCACCGTACTTTTCCCGCTTCCCGAAGGTCCGACAAGAGCCGTCAAGGAGTTTTTTGGGAGCGTAATGTTTATATCATGCAACACTTCCTTGTCTTGATAGGCAAACGATACGTGTTCAAACCGGATGTCGCCCGCTGCCGGGGATTGCCGTTCTCCTTTCATCTCCGGCTCGTTCATCAAGGAAAGGATGCGTCCACCGGCAATGGAAAAATAGCGGAACTCGGTAAAGTTTGTCAGTGCGGAAGTCAGCGGGTCGAACACACGAGAACCGACTACAAGGAATAGCACGAATACAAGGATTGAAAGTTTTCCTCCCAACAGAAGATAAGTTCCACATAATACCATCATTGTCAGCCCAGCACGTACCAAAGTGATGCTCAACAAGACGAACGGGCCTAACAAGGCTTCCTGACGGATGCAAGCACGGCGAAGTTCTGCAAACGCATCGCGCAACCTGACAAAGCGGTCACCTATCAGATTGTACGCTTTCATTACCCGAATACCCTGCAAGTATTCTTCCAACCGGTTCCCTGCATTGATTTTCGCTTGAATTTGCCTGCCGCTTAGACTTCGTTGTGCTTTTGTGCTTGCCCACAGGACAAGCATGGCAAACGGCAAGGCCGCAAACATACTGACCGCCATCCTCCAATCTATCCATACAAGCGAAGCAAAAGCCAGTACGGGCATGACTATGGCACCCATAAGTTGGGGCAGGTGGTGCGAAATTCCGGTTTCTGCCATCATGAAGTCCGTAACAAGCATGGACGACAAATCACCCGGATCACGTTTCGACAAAAAGCCCAACGATAGTTTCCGTAAGTGCTCCGCCAGCGACAAACGCCCGGAAGCGCTCATTTCGTATGCTCCTCTAAAATTGGCTCGGTAGGATGCCCGTTCTGCCAAAGCCATGACCAGCATATAAACAGCCATAATGCCGAATATCCGCCACAGGCGGGTCGTGTCAAGCGGCTGTCCGCTCCCGTCAAATGCACTGAAAATGATACGTATCGCTTCTATAGAAAGACAAAACGGTACTATATTCACTAAGTTGGCAAGCATGGTGTAACCCACCGGCTTGTAAAGTCTTTCCGTGTGACCTATTGTAATATTCTTTATTGCATTCATATCTTATTTTATTTATATGCTATAATATGTATTTCTTCCTTTTTACGGATTGTTCTGAAGGATGAAAATCCGGCTTCATGCAACCGCTCTTCCAATTCTGCCGGAGTATAGACAACCATACCGTCTATCCGTTCCGTCCACATTTTTCCAAGTTCGGGGTCGCTCGCTTCCAGACTAATAAGGAAACAACCTCCTTCTCGGAGAACACGCGCCACTTCAGACAACGCTATGTTTACAGGCGACCAAAAATAGACCGTTTCAAAAGCCGTGATAGCATTAAAGAATCCATCCTCATAAGGTAATGAACAAACATTCCCTTGTTGTATGAAACATCTTTTATTCAAGTCTTTTTCGTTGTACTTTTGGGCGAATGAAACACTTTCTTCTGACAGGTCTATGCCGTAGATATTTCCTTTCGGACATAAATTCAATAAACGTTTCAAATTCGCACCACCGCCACAGCCTATATCAAGAACATTCCAATTCGGCTGCCATTCCACTTGCTTCATGCCACGATTAGCTAAAGATGCATGAAAACAATTCATTCCTCGCAAAATAATCCGTCCCCAAAATCCTTGCGGACAACTTGTGTTTTGCAAGACCTTGTTTAAGAAATTCTTCTTTCTCATATTGCTTTTAGTTTTTGTTCAATGTCCAATGGTATGCGCTCGTATAGGCATCCCACATATTTTTATATACACCCTCCGTCACGGACAGCTGTTCATGCTTTCCGCATTGCACAATGCGTCCTTCTTTCATGACGACAATCTGATGTGCGGAGATGATGGAAGAAAGGCGATGGGCAATCACAATGACCGTTTTATCCTTTATCAGTGACTGCAAAGCCATCTGCATTTTATGCTCGTTTTCAGGGTCAGCGAAGGCAGTGGCTTCGTCCAACACCAGTATCGGAGCATTCTTCAATATGGCACGAGCTACACATATCCGTTGGGCTTCACCGCCGGACAGGAATACACCTTTATCGCCTATCCTTGTTTCGTAGCCTTGCGGTAAACGCTCTATGAAATCGTGGCATTGGGCAGCTTTCGCAGCGGCTATCACCTTTTCTTTCGTGGCATCAGGAGAGCCTACGGCGATGTTCTCATAAAGAGTGTCGTAAAAAAGGAAAGTGTCTTGAAATACAAATGAAACCATGTCCATCAGTTTTGCCGTATCTATCTGACGAATGTCAATGCCTCCTATACAAATTTCCCCTTGCTCCACATCCCAGAACCGGGGTATTAGGTTGGCAACCGTTGATTTTCCGCTTCCTGAAGGACCGACAAGGGCGGTTATCTTTCCTTGTGGAGCTTTGAAGCTGACATCACGCAAGGCTTCCGTTCGTGTTCCCTGTTCCGTGTTTTCGTAGAAGAATGATATATGACGGAACTCTACATCGTAAGCAGCAGGCACTTGCGGATGTCCCGGCTCCGGCACAGGTTTCTTTTCCAGTATGCGGTCAATGCGGTTTACTCCTTCGTTGATGTCGCGCGTATTCCCTCCTAAAAAAGTCAGTTTGTAAACGGGCGAAGCCATACCCGGTCCCATGATGATAAAAAACAGCCACACCACAGCCAATGAGAGTGATTGCGGACTGGCTTGCAACAGCAGAATACCCATAGGAAGAATAAACGTAACCATCGAATTAAGCAAGACGGTAAATGCTATCATACCGTTCTGATATGTGTCACAACATTTCAAGGCGAATGTCTTGTATGCCTGAATCTCGGCATTGAACTGACGGAACGAACGGACGCTTTGCCCGAATATCTTGACGACGGGCATTCCCCGTACATACTGCACAGCTGATGCGCTCATCTTTTCCTGCGCATCGTAATAGATGGACATGAACTCTCTTGCCCTTTTACCCATGAAGTTGGAGAATTGGAGGAAAAGGCTGAGCACCACGACCGCCAGGCAGACCACCGTCAGCCATACATCCAATGAGAAAAAGATGACCAGCATGACCGCCACCGTAGCCACTACATTGACCAAATCCGGAATGGTATGGGCGATGAATCCCTCTATTTTCTCGATATTCTGGTCCATTGTTTTCTTGATGGCTCCCGTAGAGGTGTTGTTCAGATACCCCAACGGGAGCTTGCCGATATGCTCGGACAAACGGACACGCAATCCATACAAGATACGGAATGCAGCCACATGTGAGGACATCAGGGCGGCATAGAGCAATATCAATCCGCCAACAAGCCCTCCAAATGCAATCCATCCCCAACGCATCATGTCCGTTCCGTCCAAAGCGGAAAGATTGGAGCCATTCGACAGCAACTCTTTCAAAATTTCATAAACAGCCCAATAAGGCACAAGCATACACACCGCGCTGCCAGCCGACAGCAGACCTGCCAATATAAGCAGACCTTTCCTTTGTCCCGCTATCTCGAACAGACGGGACAAACCTTTTTTCTTTTTTGATTTTTCCATTGTTATTACGCTATTTTGATGTGATTTTATATCCGAGCAATGAACTGAATTTGTAGCAGAGCCAAGGGATGCGCCCCAATATCTGCCCGAAGAAGAATCCCCAGCGTGAACGGAAGAACTTCATATAGTTAGCCTGTTCAATGAGCTTTAAAGACGGTTCCCATTGTTCCACCACATACCCGTTGCTTATGCCGGAACGGATTTGAGCCTCGTGTTTGCGGAGCGAATCGGGCTTCACACCATGTCGGCTCATTATCGTGCCGCACACGTCAAACCACAATTCACCTCCCCCGAAACGGCTTGCCACGTGATGCAGGAAGGATTTTACTTGCTTCTCGTAGAAGTACATCAGTACCCCCTCCACGATGAAGATAAATTCTGCTTCGGGGTGTTTCCGGCGCAGGTCATCCATCCAGTCGGTCTCCAACAAAGACGCTTCAATATAGACATTGTCCGGCTGTTCGGGTATCAAATCCCGGCGTAGAGCAATGACCTCAGGCAAATCCAAATCATAAAAGACTGCTTTCTGATTTCCGATACGCTGGAAACGGGTATCCAGTCCACATCCCACATTGACCACGACCGGATGCGAATGTGCTTTAATAAATCGGCGCACAGCGCAGTCAAAATACCATCCACGCACCACGCATCCCACTTCGCTCAACTTTGCCCCGTCGAACTGGGAATAATCGTATTCCAAACTGTCCGCCAGCCATTCCGCAGCCTTGTCATATAGAATGGGATTATTCCGGCGACTTTCTTTGGCTCTCATGTATAGCGGAATAAGCAATGTTTCCGCTACAATACTCTTAAACTCGTATTTCTGTCTCATATTTTTGGAGTGTTTAATAGTGAACGATATTCAGAATTGTTCATAAAAAAAGGAGGAAACCTCCGTGAAGATTTCCTCCTTACCAACCGTTCTGATGCGGTTGAATGTTCGTATGTACGTTGTCTGTATCTCATATCTTGATAATAGCCCTCCAACCTTGGATTTCAAACAGGATATAATCGTGCAAAATAGCCTCCATCTCTTGCCGGGGTACGGAATGCATCAATAGCTCCTCGAACATCGTGAACATCCATACCGTATGCAAATGAATGATAAAATCGGACACAGCCGTATTGATTTCGGGATGTTTCCGCTGCATGGACGCGAACCACGCCTTAACCAATTCCGTGGAACGGTCGGTATAATTCTCACGGAAGCGTTCCAATGAAGAACCTTGCGCACGGAACAACAGTATTTCCATTAGCGAACGGTGTTTGTCTATAAGCGAAACATATTCGTCAATGCAGGATTTCAGGTATTTTTCCGACCGCATCATCATAATATCTTCGCCCCGTATGCCGTGGTGTTCTTGCAGCATGGCTTCCAACGCGCATAAGACAGGACGGACTACTTCACGGAACAATTCATCTTTATTCGTGAAGTAGTTATAGATATTCCCGACGCCAACACCTGACAACTCCGCTATTTCGCGCATGGAAGTCTTGGAATAGCCTTTCTTCTCGAATTGCTGTCTGGCAATCGTCAATATCCGACCCCTTATGTCCTCTTTCAGCACTTGCATTTATAACGAACAATGTCTGTTTTTAATTTTTTGCAAAGGTATAAGGCTTGAAATTGTCGTGCAATACCTATTTTTAGGGATTTTGCGTCTTCCAAAACATGGGGAGCGAACCGTTTCGGTATGCCCGAAACACAAACCTGCTCCCCATCAAGACTTCTCCTTGATGGGTCGAAAAAAACGGATAATCCAAAATGTTCCAATATCCGTACGGCGAATTCCGTGGGCTTGGAGGTTGCCACATAAAGATGCTTGCCTGCTTCACACAATGTCTTCAACATCTCCGGGATACCGGGATAGGCTGTGTTCTCGCACCAACCTTTCTCGGAAAAATATTCACAGTAATATCATACCGCCTCGTCCGCCTGTGCATCGGAGAAATGATAAAATTCTCTGAACGAATAGGTCAATGGCGGTCCAATGAACGGGGTTAACTTATGCAAATCGTTTTCAACGATGCCATAGCGAGATAAGGCATATTGCACACTGTGGACTATACCTTTGAATGAGTCGGTCAGCGTGCCGTCCAAGTCAAATAGGATATGATGTTTGGAGCTCATATCTTACTTTCCTTAAATGTAAAACTGACCAGCAAGGACAAGGCAATGAAAGTCAGTCCCGCTATGGCTGTTCCCGTCCATTGAAAATGCTCCCAGCAGATGCCGGCTACAAACGTTCCCACAGAACCGCCAAGAAAATAAATGGTCATGTAAAGCGTGTTTACACGGTTGATGGCTTCAGCGTCAAGCGTTACTACACTGGTTTGATTGGCAAGATGAATGCTCTGCATTCCCGCATCAATCAGAAGAATGGCAATGATAATGCCTGCGTAGCTGTCGCCGCCCCACCATGCTGTCAGCCAAGCCACCAGCATAACGGCTCCACCCATGAGAGAAAAACGTCTGGCTCCATAAACAGAAATATATTTACTGATGAATACCACAGTAGCAGCTCCTGCCAATCCGCAAAATCCCAATGCCCCTATGATATCATCTCCGGCAAAAAAAGGGGCTTGCTTCATCTTGAAGGCAAGGCAACTCCATAAGGCAAAGAAAGCGCCATAAGCCAATGCCGCCCGAGCGGAAGCAATGCGCAGGTATGGATATTTCCGCAGAATATGCCATAGCGACTTCATCAGCCTTCCGTATGTTTCTTTTGCCTGTGCGGGCAACGCGGGAAGCACTTTGTACATCATCAACCAGCAATACGTCATCAGTCCGGCCGCTATGAAATACACCATGCGCCACCCCCAGGCATTGGCAATCAGTCCACTCAGTATCCGTGAGCCCAAAATTCCCACCAACAGACAGGACTGCATGATGCCTACATTGCGCGTCTTATGGCTTGGGGCTGAATGATAAGACACAAGCGGTATGAAGAACTGAGGCATGACAGACGTCGCTCCGGTTATCAGCGATGCCACCCATACGATACGGATGTCCTGTGCCGTACCAATCGCCAGCAGAGAGCAGGCTGCAAGAACGTAGTTGGTTAATATCAACTTACGGCGTGAAAGCAGGTCTCCCAATGGAATGACAAACAGCAGACCAAGCATATAGCCGACTTGCGTTAAGGTCGCTACCGCATTGGCGGATAAATCATTTATTTTAAAATCTGTGGCTATACTGCCCAACAAGGGCTGGTTATAGTAACAGTTGGCGACTGATAATCCGGTTGCAATGGAAAGCATGACCAGCAATGAAGCCGGAATACCCTGGTTGGCTTTCAATTCATATTTCATGTATTCCCCTTTCAGTAAGAAACAATCTTCAAACCTATCAAAGACGCTATCAACGTGAACAGGAAGAAAAGGCGTATCGGTGTGGCCGGTTCCTTAAAGACAAAAATGCCTATCAGGACCGTACCTACCGCCCCAATACCCGTCCAAATGGCATAAGCTGTGCCTAACGGCAACGTTTGTACGGCCTTGGCAAGCAGTGTCATGCTTAATATTGTGGAGACAAGAAAACCTCCGCCCCAAAGATAGAACTCAAAACCGGATGCGGTCCGAGTCTTCCCCAAACAAAAAGTCAGGCTTACTTCAAAGAGTCCGGCCAATAATAAGATAATCCAATTCATAAAAAATCGCCTTGAGTAAATTGTGTGACATTTTTATCTAATTATACGGTAATACCCTTCTTTTCGTGTGACGGCAGGCGCTGGTTTGCCATCAGGATAGCCCAATGCCAAAGCACCGATGCCCATCAGTCCGTCAGGCAGCCCCCATGACCTTATCATCTTTTTCCCTTCATCTGTGGTGAACATTTCTTTCTCTCGATGAATCCAACAGCTTCCCAAGTTCAAGGCATGAGCTGCAAGCATCATATTTTCAAGCACACAAGTTCCATCCTCGATAGCAGTATGAGCATTTGAGGGAGCAAAAACCAATACATAAGTGGGAGCATCGTAAAAAGGATTTGATTTGGATCCAATTACTGCCGCATTCATTGCAGCCAGTTTTTTGCGCTGCTCTTTATTCTGCACAGCTACGATAAACGCACTTTGGCGCCCTCCTGCTGAAGGTGCGTAAGTTCCTGCTTCAAGTACGGCATCCAATTCCACATGGGAAATTTGTCTGTCCTGAAATTTACGACAACTGCGTCGCGTTTTAATAATCTCCAAAAAAATCATGTTCCATATTATTCCGTGTTAAAGTTCGATGCAAAAGTAGGTACATCTTACACTAAACCTTTTTACATTTGGCAAAAAATGATTTCGCATTTGACAAAAAGAGACATGCTTCCTGATTTATGACGCATCTTTTTGTTACCTTCGCAGGGTGATAAGTGTTGATGGAGTATGGAACTGGAACAGATTTTAAGTTTAAGATACCCTCTGCCTGAAGAGTCTTTAGACAAATTGCATCGTTGTATGTCAGAGATTACATTGCCTAAAGGATTTCATATATTGGAAATAAACAAGGTAGAGAAAGATATATTTTTCATTAAACAGGGTATTGTCAGGGCTTTTACTTATGTTGACGGAAAAGAAATTACGTTTTGGATAGGCAAGGAAGGTGCTACCATTGTTTCTATGAAAGGATATGTAAACGACGAGGCTGGATATGAGACAATGGAACTGATGGAGGATTCTGTTCTGTATGTCTTGAAGAGGAAGAAATTGCAGGAATTGTTTTTGGAAGATTTGCATATTGCTAATTGGGGACGACGGTATGCGGAAATGGAACTTTTGGAGACTGAACAACGATTAATCTCCATGCTCTCAGCTATCGCCTCAGAGCGTTACAGGCAACTGGTTGAGATGGATCCGGAACTCTTGCAACGGCTGCCATTGGGCAGCATAGCCTCGTATCTTGGCATTACGCAGACAAGTTTAAGCAGGATAAGGTCACGAATGAAATAGCTTTATTTACAATTTAGCTTTTGCAACCATTTTGCAGTGTCACTTCATATAATAACGCCACAGGCTTCCATATCGGTGCCAAATGCTTCCACGCATGCACAAGGTGATTGGCTTTTGCCAACCTTGTCTTTACTTTGCGTTGCCATGCAAAACGATATTCCCAGAGTATGAAGGATTGGGACAGCAAAATGCCACAAGCTGCCACCTAATCGCATATCCATCTCATTACGGAGAATACCGATTTACTTTGCAGGCAAAAACCAAGTATCAACATTAAAAGCAGTATCGACAATGGAAATTTTGATTATTCAGAAAGAGGCATTCGAGGAAATGGCGGCGAAGTTCAGCCGTTTCGCGGAACGTGTGGATGCCCTCCTTGCCAAGCAGGGCGGCAAGTCATTAAACCGCTGGATGGACAACCAGGAAGTCTGCCAGCAGTTGAACATCAGTCCGCGCACGTTGCAGACACTGCGCGACAACGGCACGCTGGCTTATTCGCAGATTAACCACAAGGTGTTTTACAAGCCGGAGGATGTGCTGCGTGTCGTAAAACTAATTGAACGTAAACGGACGGACAGAACCGTCTGATTATTATTGTCTACCACTAAATCCAACGTGACAATGAGTGAAATGATAACCAAGAACCATGCGCTGGTCGCCCAATTCGGCGACACGCTTGACCGTCTTCTGGACGGCATCGAGAACTTCGTGGCGAACAGCCGTCCGACTTTGGGCGGTGAACGCTTCCTGACGGACAGAGAAGTGTCGGCACGGCTGAAAGTGAGCCGCCGCACCTTACAGGACTACCGTAACAATGGGATGATAGCCTACTACCAGTTGGGCGGCAAGATTCTGTACAAGGAATCGGACATCGAGCGGATGCTTGCCGCCAATTACCGGGAGGCGTTCAGGCGTGTCGGTACATAATCTGCCATCCTATAATAAGAAGAAGCCGACAACGGAGGATTTATTTTCCCTGCCCGTTGTCGGCTCTTTTCTTTTCACCTTTTCTAATTGTTCACTCTCCGGCCATTATATGGGGAGAGCGAAAAGAAAATGTTGACAGGCTGTCTGTTGTTCATGGTCAGCCTGCCCATGACAAACCGCCTGAAAGCCATACATTCCTTAGTCCGCAGTCGGAAGGCGATGGTAATCACCATTTCAAGGCTGTACACATCGTAGCTTATCCCGTTGTCTTGCCTGATGTAGCGCATGGTATCGCTTTCAAACAGTTCCATATTCTTGTAGATGGCATGTACAGCCCTGCGGATGTCGCATCCGAATACATTGAACGCATCGGACATTTCCTGTTGTGTCATCCAGACGGGAACAGTCGGCATCGTGACCGTTCCGTTTTCAGTGATTGTGATAATTCCACGTTCCATTGTCATTCCTCCTTATCCGTTAAGATGTCCTTTGTTTTCTTTTCCCTTGACGCACCTGTTCCGTAGGCACGTCTGAAAGCCATCAGATTGTCCATGTCCTTTGAAATCTTCTTGTCCGTTACTTCCGCATACCGTTGGGTGGTTTTTATGCCGGAGTGCCCCATCATCTTGGCGATGCTCTCTATTGGTATTCCCTCCGAAATCAAAAAAGTTCCGAAGGAGTGCCTGCTTTGATGGTAGGACAAGTTTTCCTTCCGCCCTATCGCCACGCCCAGTTCGTGTATCTCGAACCACATCTCGTCACGGCTCGGAAGCGGAAAGACGGGCTTGGTGTCGTCCGTGGTGTTGTAGAGGTCGAGTATCTGTTCCGCTATCGGGTGCAAGGGGATGAACGCCTCCACGTTGGTCTTCTTCCGGTTGATGCGGATGTAACGCCTGCCGTCCGCCGTCCTGCCGATATGGTGCGGATGAAGCAGCATGATGTCCACATACGCCAAACCGGTGAACGTCGAAAACAGGAATGCCCTGCGCCCCAATTCCTGCATGGGGTCGAGCATGGGAGTTTCAAGGATGTTTTTCAGTTCCGCACGGCTGATGTGCCTGTGCTTCGGTGCAGGCTTCTTCTCGTATTCCATGTCCTCCAACGGGTTGGCACGGAGTATCTCATAGTCCACGGCAAGGTACACCAGTTTGCTCAGCCAGCAGAGGCACTTGTTGATTTGCTGTGCGCTGAAATTCTTGTTGCGCTTCATGAACGCCTTGTAGGAACTGCCGAAGTCCTCCGTGATGTCGGTGAACTCGATGTCCTCCTTGCCCAACGAGGTGAGGTATTCTTTCAGGTATTTCTGGTAATACCCCGAATGGCGGTATGTGGACGTGGAGTTTATCTCCTTTGAACGGGCAAGCAGCCGTTCACGCTCCCTTTCGCCCATCTGTAACAGCTTGGTGGGGATAACTGCTCTTTTCGCCAATGTGTTTTTCAGCAGTTCGGCGCTCACCACGTTCTGTTTCTTCAACGAGTCCTCATAGGCAAGCTCAACGGATTTGCGGAACTCCTGCAAGCGGTTGTTCTCTCTGACGGTGCGGATTACGCCCGTCTTGTTGTTCCAGTCCTCCGGCCTGCAATAGATGCCCGTTGCCATCGTGGAACTCTTGCCGTCTATGGTGATGCGGCACAGGACGGCGGTCGTGCCGTCAGCTTTCACTTTGTTTCGGTTGATATACGGTAATATGGAAAATGTACTGCGCATAGATGTATTGTTTTTAAATTGCTGATTTTAATTGGTTACAAAACAAGTTTCAAGTCTTTGGTCGCTTCGATGTATTTGTCCATGTCCTCAAATAGCTTCTTCGGGGTGACACGGGCATAGACCTGCGTGGTCTGGATGTCGGAATGGCCCAGCATCCGGCTGATGGTTTCAATCGGCACTCCGGCCTCCAGCGTAATCAGCGAGGCGAACGAGTGACGTGCCTGATGATAGCACAAGGTACTGCTCACCCCTGCAAGAACGGCGAGCGATTTCATGTGTCGGCGGAGGTTTGGATGGTATATTATCGGGAACAGCGTCGGGCGGTTGTCGTCATGGTATTTCTCTATTAGGGCGAGTGCTTCGGGCAGCAACTTCACGCTTGCCCGAAGCTCGTTCTTCTTGCGGCGATATTTCAGCCAGAGGCTCCCATCGTCGTCCGTGTAGAGGTTCTCACGGGTGACGCTCACCACATCCGCATAGGCGGTTCCCGTATAGCAGGCAAACAGGAAAAGGTCGCGGACGAGTATGTGTGTGGTGCGCCATGCGGGTATCTCCACATCACGGATTTTCTCGAAGTCCTCGCGGCTCAACGCCCTCGGTGTCCGCTCTGTCTTTTGAGGCAGAGTGAAATTGGCAAAATGGCATCTTTCCGCATATCCCTCCTTGTAGGCTATGCGGCATACCTTTTTCAAGATGGCGAGGTAATGGCGCACCGTGTCCACCGCCAAGCCTTTCACGTCCATCACATAGTTCTGGTAATCGTGGATGAACTGTTCAGTAAGCTGCCCGAAAGCGATGTCCTTCGTCTTGAACTGCCACGGGATGATCTCGCCCAATGTCTTTCTCATGTAGTAATAGCCGGGGTACGTTCCTTTGGCACGGTCTATCCCGATACGCGCCTTCAAGTCCTCGCAGATGCGGTCGGTCATCCGAAGCAGCGTCCTCTGCGTTTCAATGCTGCCTTGGAACAAGTCCTTGACCGCCGTCGCGTCAAAGTCCCGCTCGCGCTCCACCAGCGTGTCGAACGCCGCATTGACCGCAAGCAGCAGCTTGTCCAGTTTTGCGTTGGTTTCCACCGCCTCGCGGCTCTTGCCGTCCAGACGGCTTTCTCGCGCGTTCCACAAATCCGGCCTGCACGACAGCTTGCATCCGAACTGCGCCATCGTACGGTTCACTGTGATACGACCCATTATCGGGGCTTTGCCCGAATTGTCCGTTCCGCTCTTTTTCAGGTAGAGCAGCACCTTGAATTTTTCTACTTTCATACGCTTACTGTTTTTGTTGCAAAATTAACTTATGAGTAAGCGTCCATTGATTTGCAGAACGGTGCGTATCAGCGCAATCGGCACGGGCGTACAACAATTTCATTTTCCGTGCGTTACCTGTCCTTGCTTCGGTAACTGACAGCTAACGGCTTGGTAACTGAAATGGTGCAATATTCCGCACTCCGTTGCGTTTCCGACATTTGGCAGAATAATGAAAAACCGCTCATTTCAAACGGGTTACGTTTTATCGTTACTTGTTTACCAACGGCTGCTTTGTGGGTTCTGTTCCATTGCGGCCGTCATACTTATGGAACGATGCTGATAACTGCCGGAGTTGACCTTTATACTGCAAGCAAGATGATGGGACATGCCGATGTGCGTCCCACACAAATCTATGCCAAAATTATAGACAAGAAAAAAGAGGAAGCGGTTTCATTGATAGATAAAATATTTTAGATATGGCAGCAAACAAGAAATCAAACAAGTTAAAAGAGCCTGTAAGGGTACGCACAAAGAGGCTTGCCGACGGTTCCGAATCATATTACCTTGACATCTATGTGAATGGCAAGCGTAGTTATGAATTTTTGAAGATGTATCATTTGCCGGAAATCAATGCAATGGTAAGAGAGCAGAACCGCGCCACCCGTGCGGCGGTTGAAACAATAAAATCGCAGCGTATCATTGACATTACAAACGCCAAAGCCGGAATAAAGAACAAATCAGCGTGGCAGAAACTTACACTAGCCGACTGGCTGGAAAAGTTCTATGCCATTCAGGAGCGCAAAAGCATAAAGCAGATAGAAAAATTGAGAAGTGTCATCAAAGTCATCAATCAATATGGCAAGGACACAAAAATGGGCAACATCGACAAGACATGGGCTCTCGGCTTCATAGACTGGATACAGCATACATACAAAGGCAGGCAAGGGAAAACTTTGGAACAAGGTTCAGTCGTAGGATATATCTCCCAACTCTCCATAGCCTTGAACGCTGCGGTCAGGGCAGAGTGGCTGGACGAGAATCCTTTCATGTTGTTATCCGCTTCGGAGCGGGTTAAGAAGCCAGAGTCTAAACGCCAGTTCCTCACTATTGAGGAGGTGAAACTTCTTATCGCTACGGAATGCCGCAACAAAACTGTCAAGCAAGCCTATCTGTTCTCATGTTACTGTGGACTGCGCCTGAGCGACATGGAAACCCTTTGTTGGAAAGACATCATATGCAATGACGGCAGGTATATGATTGGCAAGGTGCAACAGAAGACATCCACGCCCATTTATACGCCGCTCTCGCAAAGTGCTGTAAAATGGCTGCCCAAGCGAAAAGCGGACGATAGCGATGAGACTCTTGTTTTTGCAACACTTCCGTCACGCATGACCACCAACAAAATACTCAGGCAATGGGTGGAAAAGGCGGGCATTGACAAGAAAATCACCTATCACACAAGCCGTCATACCTTCGGAACGATGATGATGACTGTGGGAGCTGACCTTTATACCACTTGCAAGTTGATGGGGCACGCCGATGTGCGTACTACGCAAATTTACGCCAAAATTGTTGACAGCAAGAAAATCGAAGCGGTGGATATGGTGGACAAGATGTTTGAGCAGGAGGAAGCCAAAGATTAATTCTGTTATTAGAACAAGAGAGCCTTGGAATCATTTAGAAAACGAGATTACTGTGATATTGCGTAATAATAATTTTGAGATTTATGTATTAAACTTAAACAAATTGAGATTAATGTCATTTTTAACTGAATACATTTTGAGATTAGTGTTACGCGTATTATCTTTGCCGACAATAAAAGTCAATTTATGATATTCAAAAGGAAAATTTACGATGAACTTCTGCGATGGAAGCGGACAGATGAAGGCAGAACAGCCGTGCTGATACAGGGCGCAAGGCGTGTCGGTAAGTCCACCGTTGCCGAAGAGTTTGCGACAAACGAATATGACACTCATATATTGGTGGATTTTGCCGCATGTTCCTCCGAAATCCGCGACTTGTTCAATGACGTATCTGACCTTAACCGTATTTTCATGCGGCTGCAATTGGAGTACGGTATAGAACTGAGAGAACGCAAGTCCGTCATTATCTTCGATGAAGTCCAACTCGCGCCTAAAGCAAGGCAGGCCATCAAGTATCTTGTAAAAGATGGAAGATATGATTATATTGAAACAGGTTCGCTGATTTCAATCCGCAAGAACGTCAAGGATATTCTTATCCCAAGCGAGGAAGTCAAACTTCACATGTATCCGATGGATTATGAAGAGTTCAAGTGGGCATTGGGAGATACCGCAACGATAAATTTGCTCCAAGGCTGTTTCCACAACAGGATTTCTTTGGGTGATGCCACGAACCGTAAGTTGATGCGTGATTTCCGCTTGTATATGCTTATCGGCGGTATGCCGCAGGCTGTGGCTTCCTACCTTGACACCAATAATCTTGAAAAGGTAGACAGTGTGAAACGTTCCATCATAACATTGTATGAAGATGATTTCAATAAAATAGACCCGACCGGCAACGCTTCCAAGATGTTCCATCAGATTCCGGCACAGCTGACAAGTAACGCCAACAGGTATCTGGCATGGAGCGCGACAGATGGCAAACGTAGTTCCGAACTGGCTGAAATCATTTCAGAAATCAAGGAATCAATGGTGGTCAACATGGCTTATCATGCCAATGATCCGGGTGCCGGAATGGCATTGCATCAAGCCCCGGACAAATACAAGATGTTCGCTGGCGACACGGGGCTGTTCGTCACTCTTGCGTTTTGGGACAAGAAATTCACCGACAACACGATTTATCATAAACTTCTTAGTGACAAACTGAGTGCGGATTTAGGGTATGTCTATGAGAATGTCATCGCCCAGATGTTGAAAGCCGCCGGACATGAGTTGTACTATTACACATTTCCCACAGAAAGCGGAAAACATAACTACGAAGTGGATTTTCTGATAGCCGAAGCCGACAAGGTAAGTCCCATCGAAGTGAAATCATCCGGTTATAAGGCACATGCTTCCTTGGATGCCTTTTGCAGAAAATTTTCAGTCCGGATAAAAAACAAATATCTGATTTATACGAAAGATATGCGTAAGGAAGAAGACATGCTGTATCTTCCGGCATATATGACAATGTTTCTATGAATATGAGTTGTACGCTATCAAATATTTCACAACGGCTACACGAAGTGAACATGCTTCTCTCCACTTGCGAGCAAGGTGCATTCTCTTTTGCCCAAGCCTTGCTGTTATCCCTGTTTTACCGGGACTTCTGTGACACGAACACGGTTGTAGAAGAAGCGGAATCATTGGCGGAGAAGGACGCAGAACAGCTTCTGAAATTTTCTTCCGCCCTTTTTTTGGAGAGTGAAACATATCTGTCCCTAGACAAAACATCATTGCAGGCTGTGAACTTTGAAGCCCTTTTTGAAGAATATCTGAAACCGTTTGAACTCCGGTACGAGGAAGCGAAAGCCGCCTCCACTGAACTCTGGCGCAAATATTCGGCACTGAACAACCGTCTGGACTTCCTGCCGTTGGATTCGGAGGAATACATGAAGTTATCTGTTGAATGCGATGCCAAGAAAGCGGAGTACGACACGGCTCATGCACAAACCGACCATTTATATAACGAGTGGCAGCAGGAACGCAGCAGGTATTTCTGCGTATACTGTTTCAAGCCGATGTTTCTTGATGTGTTGGTGGAACGCCTGCATGGAATCGCCGAAAGCATCCTGTCTGACATCAACCAGATGAAGGAGGACAAGCCATGAGCCGTGCAAGTCTGCTACAGGAAACGGTCTCATGGATGGACACCGTTGACCTCGCCCTGTGCCTGTTCATTTACGAAGTGTGCAATGACTATCAATTTGAATTTGCGTCGGGCAGCGACTTCGTGAATTTCATGAACCTGAAGCCGACTTCACGCCCCGTTACCGTCCGCCCGAAGGAGAACCTGCGCGTCTGCTATATGGTTTTATCCGTATCACAGACCATCCGACCCCGTGAACGCGGCAAACTTTGGGCGGAAGAATTTCTGAAACATTGCGGCATATCCAAGTCCTACTATGACAAACACCGCAGTGATGTCTGCGCTAAAGGGGCAACCAAAGAAAATCAGGATTTCCGTAAAGTCATTGACAAAGCCATCGATAATGCAAGGCGGCTGAATACTACCCCATAGCCGCCCGCCGTTTCCCCATTCAGCAAAATACACTCTTATTGCATTTATGCGTTATATCGCTCATACACAGCGGTATGACGCATTTTCTTTTGATGCACTTTCCCCATTCACTCCCCATTGGGCCACTTCGGGGCAAACTTAACTTTGCATCGGAAACAGAAGAAAACAATAGGTTGACAAACAGCAGATTCTAGTTTCTCAATGATACAAGCAACAATTATAAAACGAATGGATATGGAAAGTGAACGCAATTTAATGACCACCACCGAAGCGGCCCGATACCTAGGACTGAAACCCAGTTATCTCTATAAGATGATGATGCGCCGCGCAATCCCTTACTATAAGCCGGGAGGAAAACTTTGCTTCTTCGCCAAGGAAGACCTTGACGCTTGGATGAAACGGGTACGGGTGAATTCGCAGGACGAAATAGACAGCGAAGCAGCACGCTATCTGGCGGCTCATGAGAAAAACAAATGATTTACCAATCTTTTATAAAACAACTGTTATGGATAACTCTAAGAACATGGAGCCGGGTATCAAGGATGCTGCGGCTTTTGATTCCACGAACAAGGAATCCAAGAAGAAAGAAAGCAGACCCGTCATCAGCGCAAAGGCACAGACCATTCTGGTGGTTGCCGTTACCAATTCTCCAAAACATGACTTTAATCGCTGTAAATCAGTCATTTATAAATTCTTGTCTCGTGATACAAAATCAGCGAGGGACAAAAACGGGACAAAACCACGGAAAAATAAAGTCAAGAACACTTCGCCCGAAATATCCCTTGTGGAATACCTCTGTTTCGTTTGCAAAGGTACAAATTTGTCCCTTGAAAAACGAGGGGAAATCCCTATTTCTCTCATTCACAACTCATTTTCCTACCATTGTACCCCAAATGTGGTTATTGCAAACGGTTTTGACCTCAAACGGCTTGGTTTGCGAAAATTGGGTGTTAAATTTTGTTTTGCACTCTGTTGGACATTTTCAAAAACGAGAACTGGCAATAGAACCAAAGATTTGCCACCCTTATTGTCCAATCCTTGGTTTTGGGAATGTTTGAACGATAGACATTTGAAGATGCTGAATTTCAAGTGAGTGTCCGACCAATCTACCACATTGCAGCATGGTAAAATAGAACCAAAGAATTGAAAATCAGCACTTTTAATAAACCATAACGACTGCTTGAATATCATTGGCAACAATATACCTTTGCAGCCGAAATCGATAACGAAATAAACAAAATATCAGATTTATGACAGAAAAGAACGCATTAAAGATGAACCTCGACCATGAGCGCAAGATAGTGGAGCTTCAGTCGAGAGTGAACAAGTTGGAGAACCTTTGCTATATGACAAAGGAAGTGTTGAACCTTGAAGAGGCTTCCGCCTTTCTCGGCATTGCCAAGAGCACGCTCTACAAGATGACGCATCTCAACCAGTTGCCGTACTTCAAGCCTGCTGGCAAGCTCATCTTCTTTGAGAAGAAAGCCTTGCTTGACTGGGTACGAGGAGCAAGAGCCATGTCGGAGGAGGAGATAAGACTGGAGGCTGCATACCGTCTGAATGAAATGAACAATAGACCATAGCATCATGACGAAAGATGAACTTGTAAACAGTCTGCAAAAACGTGATCCTCTGTTGGCTAATGCGGTCAGCAATATGGTAGACTACATTTCCGACCGCTTTCCTGCTGCTTACCCAAGCAAGGAACAGACGGAAGCAGTCAATAACTATCTTCACTCGGTCTATGCTGACGGTGACGGAACCATGTCGGAAAGAAACTGTGAGCATCGAAGAATAGCATCACAGAAAATTACCATCAATGCCATACAAGTGCTTGACAGTCCCCAACTTGACCGACTGCAACGTGTGCTTGACCATATCGCATACGACAAGGAGTATTATATGCCAGAGAGAGGCTTCGGCATGAGGCGATAGTTTCTCTTTTGACGGCAGAGAGTTTTCCGCATAACAGCATGAACAGATTTACACAACAAAAATAAAACAACGATGAACAGTAATATTTTCAACAGCATTATCATGAGTAACGAACAAGTAAACTATCTGATGGGTGGCACGGCTGGCATCAATCGCCTTTCATGCCTTTATCAACTCATTCAGATTGTGACACGACAGATTGAAACCTCAAATGAGGTTGGGGAGTCCACAACCGCATTATGGGAGGCGAACATGTCAGAGGTGGCTCTATCCAAGCTATGGAAGTGTGACCGAAAAACCGTCTCCAAGATGCTTGACCATATGAACAAATTGAGCATCCTTTCTTCTGTACAGACAAGACGAGGAAGTGTTCACACATTGCTCTGCATTTCTGCATGGATTGTTGACGGCAAGAAATATGTCAATCCTCATTATGTTCCCATCAACCAAAGAGACTGTTCCGGCAAGTCTAATACTATGACTTCCACAACCGCATTCCCTAACAAGGAGGATCCACCCATCAAGAATGGCGGTACTTCTCCAACACAACTTGCCAACAGTTCCTTTTCTTCCCTAACTTCAGGAAATGGCGATAATGGCGAGGAGGAAGATGTTCCACCGCCAAGCGTCTCTGACATGGAACTGGAGACAGAAGCCAGAAGGCATTTTTTCAAGGAACAGATGGAAGCGGAGGATGCCCCACAATTGCTGTTGCTTGGGTAATTTGAGAACCGTTATACAACAAGTCTGTGAACTGGTGCAACCGCAGTGCGTAGCGTGCTTGTGCGTAAACTCTGATAGCAGTGCTATGCAAGAAATACCAATGTCATACAAACGCACTTCGTTTGTCCGTATGCCAATGGACTTCTTGAACGCTCGCAAGCTCGCATTGGGTTGCACACTTTTATAGAAGCAATACTTGGTATGAATAAGAAAATTATAGATAAGGAGGCTCCGAAATACACGAGCCGCCTGATAGTAAGGCTGACACCGCAACTCCATAAGGAGATAGCGGAATATGCTGCTCTTTGCGGACTGACCACAAGCGCATACGCACGCAAGCGGTTGGAGGGCAAATATCCCAAACAACGCCTGACTGACAAAGAAATGGAGGCTTTGAACAGCCTTTCGGATGCCAGGGGCGATATACAGAAATTGTTCGGCTTCCTCAAAGGCCGTCCGCTTACAGAACGTGAGAACATTCTCCGCAGTGAAATCTTCATGAAACGATGGAGAACAAGTGCAGAGGTGATCTTGAACCGCATGATTGAGATAGAGAAATACTTAACACAATAGAACATACGACATATATGATAGCAAAAGCAAAGGTAATAAGTCATGGCGCAAATGCCATACGTTACTCAGTGGATAAGGACAAGGCAGAGATTGTAAAGACCAATCTCTTGCCCGATGATATTTCCCCAACGGCAATGTGGGCAAGAATGCTTGCCTTGCAGAAGAAGTTTGAAGACAAATTGAACCGTTATCATCCACTCAAACGTAACATGATACGCATTGAGGTTTCCCCAACCTCGGAGGAAACGCAAGGTTGGACGATAGAGGACTGGCAGAGGTTGGCGGATGACTTTATCCGTGAGTTTGATGCGGTTGACCTTTCAGCCAAGTCGAAACGCAAGAGTGCAAAGGCAACCAACCTCAAAGACAGCCAATATGTAGTTGCGCTCCATCGTGACAGCAAGAGTGGCATTATGCACCTTCACATTGATGCGAACCGCATAGACATGAGGGGCAACGTGAATGATGCCCACTATATCTACGAGAGAGCGATGGCTGCTGCCGCCAAGGTTGGGCAACAGCGTGGATGGAAAGAAGCCCAAGAGGTAAGCCGTCAAAATAAGGAAGTGATAACCAATGATTGTCTTTCCGTTTTGGCTAAGATGCCGTACTTTGATTGGGGACTATACACAAAATGCCTCACGCAAATGGGATATGATGTCAAACTGCAATCCGACAACAAAGGACAAGTGCGTGGCTATGCCATCAAGCGTGGTAACTCCATTTATAAGTCCTCGGAACTTGGCAAAGGTCGTTGTCTGATGCCCTCAAAGATTGAAGGTACTTGGGCAAAGCTGCATCATCAAGAATTGGAGAAACCAGTTTCAACTCCAACAAAGAATACCCAACAGCCAAAGATTATGACTGTACCCAAAACCAAGCCTACTGCGGACAACACTCCAAAGATACGTCACTTCGACTTTTATACGGACGAGTTTCATCATTATCCTGTTGATATTCCTCAGAATTGTCTGGATGTCATCGACAAGAATATAGCTTTGGATGCAGACAATGTGTTTGCCAAGATAGGTGACGTGCAGAAGACAGCCATTCTTCTCTTTGCTGAATACATTGATGCTGCCACAACCATTGCCGCCCAGTCTGGCGGTGGCGGAGGTGGTGCAACCTCAGGTTGGGGACGTGACAAGGACGAGGATGAACTGTCTTGGGCGCATCGTTGCGCTATGATGGCTAATCGCCTGTGCAGACCTCGCAAGAAGCAAGGATATGGCAGATAACCGAATGTTCAACCAACAACATTGATACTATGCCGATAGGTAAAAGCAAAATCTCGGATATGGATTTCGGTTCTTTCGAGAACACGATTGACAAGAATATCGAAACGGATAAGGCTTCGGATAAATTTGACCAACAGCTTCAAGCCTATAAGGATGCTGGCAATAGTTTGACTTCGGCAAAATCAGAACTTGAAACGGCAGCATCTTCTTTAAAGGAAGCAAAGGACAACTTGAATAAAGTCACAGATAAAGCGGACGCTGTTACAAAAGCCATTGATAGCTTTATTGCCAAAGTGAGAGATATAAAATTCAAGGCTAAGGTTGATGATGCCGACATAGAGAAACTGACAGATGACAGAAAGAAACTCATTGAGGATGAGTCCAAACTTCTTGAATACCACCGAAAGGAAAACAAAGAAATCCTCACTCGCCATTTCTATGATATGTCTAATATGATGTCAAGAAATGAAGGAGTTTGGTTGTCGAATGGTTGGGTAAAGACTTTGCTTTGGATATTCTTGCCGTGTCTGCTGTACACAATATTCTCGATTGTCTATTTTGTAGCATCATACATAGACAAGTAAGCGGAGGATGGGAATAACTATACTCTGAAGAAGAAAGTATGGAGAGTGTAAAATAAACTGTGTTGGCTTTAATTGTTATCGCTTGATACAGTTTATTTACACTCTCCTCATCTCAATAAAATTGGTAAATTTATTTTTCAGTCAACCAATTTTTACGGATTTTCCCATAATCATCCCAGTTCCAATAACAATTTATTTTTACTGGGTAACATTTTCGGTTCGGGATATCCAACATTGAAAGCTGCTCTAAATTGTATATCGGTGTCAAATCCATATCTTCTATTAAGAAATTTTTCCCAAATAAAGCAAGAGCTTTAATCCTTTTTAAACCAGCCAAAGACTTGATTGAAGCCAATTTATCTGTTTCTATTATAACAACCTCAACATTTTTTGAGTTTGCTAAAAAGTTGATGTCGTGAAGGTTTTTGACGCCTCTAATCTCTATTCTTATTAAATTTCTAAGAAAAGAAATGTCCGAAAACGACTGTACCTTTTTGCAATTTAGTATAGTTAAACTTTTGAGTTGCAATAGTTCCTTCGCAAAAGATAGAGATGTTATATTGGAATTAGCTATTGTTAAATCTTTCAGGTTTTTCAAATTTCCAATACAATGTTTATCCCCAATTCTAAAATCATCAATATATAGTTTTTCTATACTATTACAAGAAAATAAAGAATCATTTCTTTTATCACCATAACAAAACACATTTTTTAGATGGTTAAAGGCATGATAATCAATATCATTAGCATTTGGTAAATTTAAACACAATGTTACCAACTCATGCTGTTGCTCAACATTTTTAATTCCAACAGAATGAGTATCTATTATTTCTAATGTTTCTATCGGCTTTATATATCGTAAAAAAGTATAGTCTGAACATTTCCATCCCAATGAATAGTTCAGGAATAAATGCTTTATTTCATTTTTCTGGATGATGTTTACAAACGAATCTTTCCATTCACTGTAAATAACCAAACCTAATCCATTTAATTTTTCCTTATTATATGGATTCTCTGTTACTATTCTATATTTTTCTTTATACCACATATTTCATTGTTATTATGATGTGCACTCATTAGTGTCCCGTTAAAATCGGGACACTAATGAATATGCATCCTAAAAAACACTACTTATAATTGAGTATATTCTAAATATTGTAAAATATCTTCTAAATTATCATAATAATCCAATATGTTCGGTTCTTTACGCATATACATTTTTCTCACATGGGAAAGAATTATCTGTTTTAGCTTATGAAAATTTGAAGGATTTACGATTTTACACAAAGCCAAATCAATAAAGATCCAGTCAGCTCCAACATCAGGTAGAGAAACCTCTCCGTTTAAAATTGGCAATATTGTTTTATTATAGAGTTTATCAAGTGACGAATATTCTGAAAAGACATATTCTGCACACTTTTGAACTTTTGCTTGTAATTCATTGAAATCGGTTGCATATTTTTCCCCATTCAAGTTGAAATAAAACTTGTCTTGCATAGATAGCATATCCCCAGAAAAATCGATACTGGCTCCGTCTCTTTGGTCTTGCAAATTTTTCATGCTAAATTTCTCAAACCATTTTGATAGAATATCGAATCTTACACCATAGATAGGGTATATTACGAGAGATGATGTTGCTTCGTCAATCCAGTGATCCATCTCAATAATTTGCTTACGACCTTTTGTCTTCAACAAAAAGGAAGAGTCTCTTTTTCTAAATTTATATTCAGAAAAAAAGTTAAGATTAAGTAAATCTTTTATTATTTTATCAAACATCATAACTTATAATTTTACGATTCAATGATAGCATTCCCTAAGGAGTACTATCATTGAAATTCATTTATTTTTTATTTACACGGTTATGTAATACTTCACATTGTTCTCCGGGTAGTCAGGATAGCTGATACCTGTCAGACGGTGGTAGTTGTAGGTATAGGCAATCATCTTGCCTTTCTCCGCCATGTTCGCCGTCTGCTTGGTGAGCACGTTGCCGAGCGGGTCGTAGGTAAAAGGAGGCGTCACGTTGCCCTCGGTGTCCGTCACCCTCACGAGACGTTGGATACCGTCGTACTCGAATGTGGTGGTAATCTCACCATCCGGGGCCACTATGCTGGATGAACTTTGTGAATTATCTATGTCACAATATGACTTGGCAAGAAACATGTCTTATTTGGTTTCATATATGAATTCTATTGTTTCATAGTGTTTCCTATATTCTTTTTTTAATTTTACGACCCTATTATTCTTATCATAAGTAAAGACACATGTATATGAAATAATGACGTCAGACATGTTTGGCTTATATGTATAACTATATTGAGTAATAAGACAATCCTTGACTATAATTTCAATACTTAACACATAGTCAACACTGGCATCAAGATATGTGTAATACTTATTGATATTTTGTATAGAAATCTTTTTTTGTTCCCCTATTGGCTTTGTAAATGACAAGATTTCGCTTGGGTCATAACTTGATAAAATATCAGCAATAACACATACATCCTTATATATGACCTCGGGATATTTTAGCTTTATTCCATAATCTGTTAGGCTATTAGATTGATTTAAAAATATCTTTTGACGCGTTTTGTCATCTGTGGACAATTTAATCAATCTACCCTTTTTATTATATACCCCGATTTTTTTCCCGTGTAGAAATAAACTTCTCTCTAACTTATAACCATTACTTAAAATGTTTACAACAGTCTGTGATTTCAATTCCAAACTGTTTAGAATTGAAATCACAGAAAGTATTAATATCGCGCAAAATCTCATTACTAATTTTTATTTAGTTCCTTGCTTTAGGATTTCTGTTCCAAGTTCAATATTTAACATTATGCAATCTTTTGCATAATCATATTATTTTTCACTTACTCTTCTGTAAATATTTTCACCTAATCATTCCATTCCTTTAACAATTTATTGTTGACATATCCAGAAAAGAATTTTTCACAAACTATATATGTAGAATCATTCATCATACGCATATAATAGTGTTCCTGTCCCAAAGAATGTGTCTTAAAAAATACTAATTTGTAGCTTCCGTTTAATGGATGTGATAGAGCTTGGATTTTTACAGAATCTTTTGAACTGTACAATTCCCATGTTCCATTAGATTCTTTTATAGACTTTTGATAATAATACCAATCTTTTTTAAGAGAATCTTCATCTATGTCTTCATCTAACAATGTTTTACCTTTAAAATCTATCTCTGGTGTTCTGAGCAAAGGAAGTTCAACATTCTTATTAGAAAAATTAAAGTTTATGCTACTAAACTCAATTTTTGTATTTCTATTTATAACAAGACTGTCAAGAACCATATTCCAATACCCATATAAACGAATTTCCACTTTTTTATGCGAAAATGTACTTGTCATATATGCAATAGTTAGAATAACCACAGCAATGATAAGAAGAAATCGTTTTCTACTCTTCAATAAGAGGTTTGTATCTTTTATTTTTTGCATCATATCTTCCCATTCTTTTTAATATTTGATTTCCAAGAATTTGTATATTCTTGTCTCTTGTTGAATTATTGTATGCAAAGGTAGTGCTTTTAGCCTTTAAGCCACTATTGCACAACCCCTTTCTTTGAAAAGAACGTAAAATTAAACAATCTAGCTCTTGTCTTTTTATGTTGAATGGTTAAAGCATTAGAAAGTATTCTTTTCTTGATCTATTATTCCTCGTTGAGATACTTATGATAGACCTCCTTGGCCGCATTCCTCAATCCCTCCATACATTTATACTTCTTGGTCTTGAGGGCGTTCTTGCTGCCGATGGTCGGCAACTCTTCCAGGATGGTGTCGAGATCCTTCTCCTCATAGTAGAACTTGGTGAGAATCTCTCCACACCGATCCGACATTCCGGCCACAAGGTCGCAAACGATGTCCAGCATCGCCCCGTCTCCCTCGTCGTAAAGCACGGCGGCCATCTCCTTGACATCGAGAAGCGTCACGTCGTCCTCCTGGTCCTCGCCATCAGCAGTACGGATGGCTTCGGCATGGTCTCGGGACCATTCGAGATATTTAAAGCGGGCTATCCCCATGAAATAGGTGAGGATGCTGCAGGTCAGGGGTGCGCCGTTTTTACCCACCATGTTTCCATCGAGACATACCAGGCGCCCCCGCTCGATGTGCTCCCACAAGGCGATGAAAGCATCTTGGAATATCTCTGCCGCCTCTTCTTCTCCCACAAAGAACACGCCGCGGTATTTACGCCAAAAATAATCGGCACAATAGGCGTAGAGTTCATTCTCCGCCAACCGCACGCCGGCACGCACATCGGCCACCAGACGTGCCTCCCACAACCGTTCGTCGCTGTCCATCCCGGTCATCACCTCCATCATCTGAGAAAATCGGATATACGTTGCTGGTCTTTATACTCACCCGTTATTACCGGGGTCTGATAGACACGGGACCGGATACCCTGGTAGAAACGCCTGATACGTCGCTCCAGTTCAGCGTTGCTCATCGAAGACTGGTCGGACAATATCTGCCACAGAGCATAGGTCAACCGGCCCGCCACTGGATTACGCAGCTCTGCATTGGACTGGGCGCTGGTACATGCGCTGATGGTGATCCAGCGCTCCTTGCGTCGCGACACAGCACGGGGGATGGGCTCGGCAAAATGGCATGTCGCATCAAAAACCTCACTCACTCCGCGCAGCACCTCCTCGCCTTCGTCGCCACAGGTAGCATCTCCACTATGGCAAGCATCGATGACGACAAGGATCTTGCCTCGATCGCCCACCTTGTCGCGCAATCGCCCAAGGTAGTAGTTGACCTCATCATCGGATAGATGACGCTCGCCTCGGTCGCGGGCACAAGCCTTCTTGTAGGCGTCGTAGGGTATCCAACACTCATCCAGCCCATCAGGTTCATCGTGATGCGGATCGGCCACTTGCTGTCCGTGGCCAGAATAGTGAATATAGAAGATGTCGCCAGGACGGGCCTTTCCTACTAGCGTATTGAACGCCGAGAGGATATTGCGCTTCGTGGCGCGCTCATTGACCAACGATATAATCTTGTCGTATCCGCCCTTGCGAAGCATCTGCCGCACACGGGGCACATCCTTGTCGCCGTTGATTTTCGGCCAGGCACGGTCCTCCTGCTTTCCCAATCCGATGACCAAGGCATACTTGGTTTGGGAAAGGAGCGGCAAAGCAAGCAGGGCTAGAAGGACGAGTAGCAGCCCGCGTCTCGCCATGTGTCTGTGGAGATGTGTATAGGTCTTTCGTTCCAATGATTTTTAGGCTTTGAGAGTTCTACATTTCGATGCGCACCTCCCATGCTCCATAGGGCGTCTTTCCATCAAGAAGTCTAGCAGACTTCAGACGAATAGAAAAGGCACTCTGCAAAGGTAAGCATTTTCTTGGAAAAATCACAAACATACGCAAGCTTTTTACTCTATGGAAGCAAATTAGGGGATTATTCTGGTTTACACCTTCTAAAGACGATTTTGGCCTAAATATTGCGCTCTCCATTTAGCGAATTTGTTTTACATTGTTCGCTTTATCTATAGAGGGAAACTGCTACTACAAAAGTGTCATAAGTTGATTTTAATGGGTCTATGAGTATGATAAGCAAACCACTGCCAGTAGGCGGCAAAGAGGAAAGAGCAAGAAAAAGTACAGTTCCTGGTAATCCATGTAAGTTCGACAAAAAAGTGAAATGTTTTTTTACTTTCAAGTGAATTGTTTTCTTCAAACTTTTATATCATTGATTATTAAGTATATAATGCAAATTACATCAAGTTGTTTACGGTTTATATTATCTGCTATTTTGTATCCTTCATTTATTTTGTGAAACGGAAAAAGGACCCAAAAACGCCCAACTTCGACACTTTAGTAGCATCTTATACCCTACTTTTCAAAATAGTACGGCACTTTCAGAAGCTATTCTAGGAGAAAATACGCCTAAGTACGACATTTAAGTAGCATTCTTACGGGCACCAAGTAGTCAACTTCGACACTTCAGTAGCATCTTTATATCATTTTTCCGGCCATCAACGACACTTTGGTAGCTTGTTGGGCATAGAAAAAGGAGGGAAGTGCGACATCTTAGTAGCATTTACCAGTCAATGTCGCGCCGAAGTACGACATTTAGGTAGCATCTTATGGAAAGCATTCTCATTGAAGTACGACACTTTAGTAACATTTCAGCAAGCGGCAAAAAACAGGAAGTACGACACTTTGGTAGCATTGGTTCACAACCGTGGACAAAAGCGATGTGCGACATTTAGGTAGCATTTCTATTTTGCAACATATTTATTTACATTATCGAGGATAATTCATGATTTGTGCTCGCACACTATCCAGCACCTAACAGACCGACAGAAGCTACTAAAGCTATAGCTCATAAAGACGGAAGGGTAGGGGAGGAGGGTAGGAAAAAATAGATTCTACGCCGGGTGAAACAAGGGAGCAGACTGGAAAAATAGGAGAGGGAGATGGTGGACCAAAATACTATGAAAATCATGTATGTATTTTTCAAAATACTACCTAAATGTCGTACTTTGAGAGAAACGAAATTGCAAAAGATGTTACCTTTTTGTCGAAGTTGTTGTTAATCTACTGATATACTATATTTTATAAAACTTAAAAATAGAATCACTCAAAAGGGTTAAAGCAAGACAAAATAGGGAAATACCTATCATTTTACCCAATAATGTAAAGAACGTATCAAATTTAATTTTTTTTGTAAAAATAAATATTATCAATGTTACCAATCTGTCGAAGTTTGCACCCAACATGCTACCAATCTGTCGACGACATGTTACCAATCTGTCGACGACATGTTACCAATCTGTCGACGATAACCGACTTAACTAATTGATAATCAAGCCGTTTCGCGACCCTCTAATATATCTAATGATATACTAATGATTATCTAATGTTCAGAAAAGTCGTTTTTGAAGTATTTTTTTCAAGATTTTGCGCGCTAAGACGCGCGCTGAAGTTACCTTTTTTGACCATGGTTCGTAGTCCCATCAGTTCCCCTCCCCCTACCCCTCCCCATAAGAATGGGTAGAGGTAGGAGTTTGTCGTAAGTTAAGCCTAAGGCGCATGGTAACTTATCTTCTCACCATGCGCCTTAGGCTTGCGACGCTTATGCGCACCAAAGGGTGACGAGAAAGGGGACGGTGAAGTCGGTCACGAAACCGTGGTAGATACACAAGGGCGCATATCGTTGTCCGATGGACTGTGTAATGCTGGGCAGGGTGGTGTCCATGCTCGTCGCGCCGCCCGATGAGATAGGAGCCAACGGGCCGAACCAACGAGCCAATAGCGGGGTGAGCAGGAGTGTGGCCATTTCGCGAATGATGTTGGCCAAAAGAGCGATGGTGCCCAGTTCTGCACCTCGGTATTCGGTGACGAAGATGCTTGATAGTGAATAATAGGCGAAGCCGCTGTTGATGGCGAGGCAGTCCGTCAGTTCCCGATGTTGCAGGAAGGTGCAGATGCCACCTCCGAGGAACAGGTAAGCCACCGCCGCTCCCATCCATGATCCGAGAATGGTGACGAGTGGTAGGAAAGCCAGTCGGGGACTTAGGCTTTTGAGTTCGTTCTTCATGTCTGGGTTGAGACCGATGCCGATGCCTACGAAGAGGAGCAGGGCGCATAGAGCCACCATGCTGATGTCGCCCTCCATGAGCCATGTGGGCATGCAGCCGCTGCGTCCTGCCAACAGTCCGAGGGCGAAGAAGCCCACCACGATCAAACTGCCTTTCATCCCTCGCCTCCTTTCCTTGTCATCCGCCATAGCACCCAGGCCAGGGCACAGCAGCACAACAGGCCGCTGAGGGACAGTAGCAGCGCTTCCACGCCCAGCGTGGGCAGGGCGGAGATGATGCGCTCGTTGGCACCCACTTCGATGCCGAGCATGAAGAGAAGTAGCCAGATGAGCCACGTTGTGGCACGGCCAGCCCATGCGCCGATGGCCTGAAGCCGGGCCTCCGACGCCGTCCTTGTGCGTAGTGCGTAGCCCGTACCGATGCCAAGGAATATGAAAATCATCACTATAAACATTTTTGTCTTGGTCTTAACTTATGCTTAGCTTATGTCTTAGTCTATGCTTAACTTATGCCTAGCTAATGTCTTAACTTACGTCTTAGCTTATGCCAGTGAGTGCAAAGTTAGCACAAATACGTCGATAACAGAGTGGATTTTGTTAATTATTTCATAAAAGATGAAATATAAGCCGATTTATAGAATAATTTATTTTAACTTTGCAACCTAATCAATACCTTCGTATGAACAACAAGTTATTCTTTGCTATCGGATTGGCCGCCACGCTCTTGCAGGCTCCAGTCACCGTATCGGCCCAGTCTTCTGGTACGAGTCAACAGAACCCTCTTCTGATGAAGAGTAATTTGCCCTTCGGTGCGCCCGATTTCAGTCGCATTAAGGAGAGCGATTACCTTCCTGCCATCGAGGCAGCCATCAAGATCAAGCGCGACAACATTCAGAAGATCGTCGACAACAAGAAGAAGCCGACTTTCCAGAATACCATTCTCGCTTTCGAGGAGAGTGGTATCCTGCTCGACCGCGTTTGCAGCGTCTTCTTCGGCCTTACCAATGCCGACAAGACTCCCGTGCTGGCCGAAGCCGAGGACAAGGTGATGCCGTTGCTCACGGGTCTTGAGAACGAGATATCCTTCAACCAGCAGCTCTTCGAGCGCATCAAGTTCGTTTACGATAACGAATATGCGAAGCTCAAGGGTGAGGACCAGCGCCTGACGGAGGAAATCTACAAGAGTTTCGTGCGCTCGGGTGCACTCCTTTCCGCCGAGAAGATGGCGCGTATGAAGGAGATCAACTCCCGTATCTCGGAGTTGCAGCAGCAGTGGGGCAACCTCCTTCCCGAGGCGACCAACCATGCCGTGGTATGGGTCGATAACCGGGAGGATCTCGCTGGTCTCAGCGAGGCCGACATCGCCCAGTGCAAGAAGGATGCGGAGATGCGTGGTGGCAAGGCCCCCTACTGCATCGTCATCATCAATACGACGCAGCAACCCATCCTCGCAAGCCTTCAGAACCGCGCGCTCCGTCGCAAAGTGTTCGAGGCAAGCATCCATCGTGCCGACGGCACCAATCCCCAGTACAACACGTTCCCGATAGTGACTGAGTTGGCAAGACTCCGTGCCGAGAAAGGCCAGCTCATGGGTTATGGCAATTATGCCGACTACTCACTTGAGAACACGATGGCCAAAAACTCAGCCAACGTGGACAACTTCCTTGAGCAGCTCATCAAGGAGTATGCACCCAAGGCCGACGCCGAAACCAAGGCCATAGAGGAGTATGCCCGCAAGACCGAGGGAAGCGACTTCCAGCTTCAGCCCTACGACCGCTTCTACTATTCGGCGAAGATGAAGAAGGAGATGCTCAACATTTCTGACGACGAGGTGAAGCCCTACTTCAATGTCGATAGCGTGCAGGTGAATGGTGTGTTCTATGCTGCCAACCGCGTCTATGGCCTGACCTTCAAGGAGCGCAAGGATATCCCCAGCTATCATCCCGACACGAAAGTCTTTGAGGTGATCGACAAGAACGGCAAGCCCCTGGCCCTCTTCTACAGCGACTTCTTCCGCCGTCCCACGAAGCGTGGTGGCGCGTGGATGGATGCCTTTGCCAAGCAGAGCCGCCAGCGCAAACAACTTCCTGTGGTCTATAACGTGTGCAACAGCGCCAAGGCTCCCGATGGCCAGCCCTCGCTCATCACCTGGGACGAGGTGTGCACGATGTTCCATGAGTTTGGCCACGCCCTCCACGAGATACTCTCCGACTGCCAGTACAACACCCTCTCTGGCACGGCCACGGCCCGCGACTTCGTCGAGATGCCCTCGCAGTTCAACGAGTCCTTTGCCAGTATCCCTGAGATCTTCGACCACTTCGCCCGCCATACCGTGACGGGAGAGCCGATGCCCGCAGAGCTGAAGGAGCGTATGCTTGAGAGCATCAATTTCCAGACGGCCTACTCCCTCGGCGAGAACCTCGCATCGACCTGGCTCGATCTGGCTTGGCACAAAATCAGTCCGGACGAGGTGCCGTCGCCCTATATGGCCGGTGCCTTTGAGAAGGAGCAGCTCCACAATGCCGGACTCCTCAATACGCAGATTCCCCCGCGCTACTCCACCTCCTATTTCAACCATGTCTGGGGCGGAGGTTATGCCGCTGGCTATTATAGCTACCTGTGGACGGAAGTCCTGGCGGTCAATATCGCCGACTACTTCAAGCAGCATGGCGCGCTCGATCCCGCCGTCGGTCAGGCGTTGCGCGACAAGATTCTGAGCCGTGGCAACACCAAGGATCAAATGCTGATGTTCACAGATTTTACTGGTATGGAGAAACCCGATGCTTCGGGACTGCTCAAGGCCAGAGGACTGTAAAAGTTCTGTTTACGCAATACAGATCAAAGCAAGCCCCCGAAAGTTGATAAACGTCAACTTTCGGGGGCTTCCCGTTTCGGTTTTTCTCTTCCTCATATCGGACTGCAATCTGAGGGCCGAAGAAGAGGGATGTTTGGTAGTGATGCTACTCCATCGTCATAGGACCCGTGTAGTGACCTGTGAGGTTTGCATTGTCATACTGGTAGATGTTGAAGACGGCGAAGTCGATATCAATCTGTCCGCTCATCAAGTTCACCCTGGCGTGCCTTCGAGTGCGGCAGCTCCCCCTTCTTCGCGAGCAGCATTGTCAGTATAAACTTCATTTTCCTCATGATTGTATCGGTTGTGTTGTTAATAGGTCTGTCCTTGTCCTCTTCTTTCTTAAGAGTGGTTACATAGTTAGAAAAATTAATTTATACGGCCAAATATTTCTGAATATTATCTATGTGGCGTGTTTTCTTAATTGTTTGACAGTCGTGGGTTCCTTTTTAGCGACGGGTTTTGATGTGTCAAAGTAGGGCGTAGAGAATTCCTTGTAGTCCAAGAAGAAGAAAAATACACGAAAAATTTTCTTAATTCAAGAAAAATCTGTACCTTTGCCGACACTATTAACAGAACAAAATCAAGCACTGATGAATAGCATTCTGAACTTTGATGAGCTCTTGCGCCACCTCTCCGAGCAGAAGGTGGTGAAGCGTCTTGCCGTCGTGTGGCCCGAGGACGATGCCACGCGTGGCGCAGTGGCCCGCGCATTGCAGGCTGGTTTTGTAACCGCAATTATGGTTGGCGCACGCCAGGCCGTGGAGAACGACCCGCAATACGCCGAGTTGATGGACCGCGTGACGTTCGTCGATACTGACGACAAGCTCGACGCGGCACAGAAGGCCGTGGCTCTCGTCCGCGAGGGTGGTGCCGATGTGCTCATGAAGGGATTCATCAATACCGACCAGGTGCTCCGCGCCGTGCTCAACAAGGAGACAGGTATCCTGCCGAAGGGCAACGTGCTGACCCATATCGCCGTGGCCCAGATGCCGCAATACCATAAGCTTCTGTTCTTCACCGACGCCGCCGTGATTCCTTATCCCACGCCCGAGCAGCGCACGGAGCAGATCAAGTATGTCACCGCCCTGTGCCGTCAGTTTGGCATTGCCGATCCGAAGATTGCCCTTATCCACTGCTCTGAGCATGTGGATGAGCGCCACTTCCCCTGCACCGCCGACTATCTGGAGCAGAAGAAGCGTGCCGAGGAGGGATTCTTCGGTCCCGTTCGCATCGACGGTCCGCTCGACTTGAAGACCTCTTGCTCTCCCGCCGCCCTGAAGGCGAAGAACATGGAGTCTTGCGTAGAGGGTGATGCCGATGCCGTCATCGTTCCGGACATCGAGGCTGGCAACGTGTTCTACAAGACCATCACGCTCTTCTGTGGCGCTATCACGGCTGGTATCCTCCAGGGTCCGACCGCTCCCGTTGTAGTCCCGTCGCGTGGCGACTCCCCCGAGGCCAAGTTCTTGAGCATCGCCATGGCAGCCATGGCACACCAGTAATATTAGTGTAACCAAGCCAAACTTAGAAATAATCTACCAAAATGTATAGAATATTAGCCGTCAATCCGGGTTCTACTTCGACGAAGATTTCCGTTTCCGACGACGAGAACCTGATCTTTGAAGCAACCATCAACCACTCCCGCGAGGAGTTGAAGAAGTATAAGCGTATCTCCGACCAGTATGAGATGCGCAAGGATTTGGTCATCGCAGAGGTGAAGAAGCATGGTCTTCCCGTGCAGTTCGACGCCATCATCGGCCGTGGCGGACTTGCCAAGCCCGTCAAGTCTGGTGTCTTCCGTGTCAATGAGCAGATGGTCGAGGACCAGCGCAAGGCCCTCCACCAGCACGCCTGCGACCAGGGCTGCATCATCGCTCACGAGATTGCCGAGGAGATCGGTTGCCCGAGTTTCGTGGCCGATCCCGGTGTGGTCGATGAGTTGGCTCCCGAGGCCAAGATCTCTGGTTCTCCGTTGCTGCCGCGCTACTGCATCTGGCATGCGCTCAACCAGAAGGCCATTGCCCGCCGCTATGCCAAGGACCATGGCACACGCTATGAGGACCTCAACCTCATCGTCTGCCACCTCGGTGGCGGTATCTCCATCGCTGCCCACGACCATGGCGAGGCCATCGACGCCAACAACGCCCTCGACGGCGAGGGACCGTTCTCTCCCGAGCGCGCAGGATCCCTGCCTGCAGCAGACCTTATCCGTCTTTGCTTCTCTGGCCGCTACACGCAGGACCAGCTTGTCAAGAAGGTGAGCGGAGAGGCCGGTATCATCGCCCACCTCGGCACCAACGACATGCTGGAGGTGGAGAACTGGGTGCTGCATGGCGACAAGCACGCCGAGCTGGTCCTCAATGCCATGATCTGGAATGTGGCCAAGTGTATTGCTGCCGAGGGCGCAGTGCTCAAGGGCAAGGTCGATGCCATCCTCCTCACGGGTGGTCTGGCACGCTCTCAGTATATCACTGACCACATCAAGGAGCGCGTAGAGTTCATCGCTCCTGTCACCATCTACCCGGGCCAGGACGAGATGAAGGCACTCACCGAGAATGCCCTTGCCGTGCTCCGCGGAGAGCGTCAGGCCATGGACTACGGCGAGGCCGCCAACAACGAAAACGACCTCTAAGTAAGGAAAGATATTATCAAGGGGTGGGGCAGCCAGGTGGTTGCCCCACCCCTTTGTTTCTGTTCTGAGGCAAGGGACAAGGCCCGCGGGTGAGAGCCCCACTTCTCACGGTCTCGCCACTCTTATAGAAAAAATGTGCCAAACCCCATGATGAGAGTTTGGCACAAATAGATTCAACCTCAATCGGTTGTTAGAGTTTATTTCGTTTATGGTAGGCGATTATCGCTTCACGACTTTCTTTCCACCGACGATATAGACACCCTTCTGCTGCTGGCTCAGCGTGCCACGCAGTTGCACTCCGTCGCGGCTATATACGCGCTCCGCCTTGTCAGCCTGCTGGCCGTCTGCCGTTGCGTTGTCGATACCGTCACTGGTCAGCTCCTCGATATTCGGGGCAAAATCCTTCCACAGGTTGGCATTCTCATACTTTGTCTTGCTTCCGACCGGCACACGGAGTGTGCAGTCCACGGCGTTCGCTCCTCTGAAGAACGGAATCAGACCCAGCTCGATAGTAGCAGGGTCGGCGACGCGCACGGTGAGGCTGCTGAGGTTCTGGCACCATCCGAAGGCGAAGTCGCCGATGGAGGCCACGCCGTCGGGCAGGTCCACCGTAGTGAGTTTCTTGTTGCCGAAGAAGGCGTATGGGCCGAGATTCCGCAGGCTCTTCGGTGCGATATACTCCGGTGTGGTTTTTCCCTCCGGATACTGCATGAGCGTGTTCATCTCCTTGTCGTAGAGCACGCCGTCCACCGACGTGTAGTTGGGATTGCTCTTGGCCACATTGATGTCCGTGAGGCTCCAGCAGTCGTGGAATGCCGACTCGCCGATACTCTCCGTGCTGGCAGGTACGTCAAAGGTGGGTACGCCGCTGACACGGGCGAAGGCGAAGTCGCTGATCACCTTCAGCTTGTCGTGCAGAGGAAGGGAAGTGAGGTAGTCGTTGCCGCAGAAGGCATAGTCGCCCACCATCGTCACACTCTCGGGGATAGTATATGAGTCGTTGTCCTTGCCCGCAGGATATTGCACGAGCGTCGTCATGGCCTTGTTGTACAACACGCCCTCTACGGAGACGTAAGCCGTGTTGCCCTCTGCCATGTCGATTGCTGACAGTTTCTTGCAGTCGGCGAAGATACCGCCTCCGATGTTGGTCACCGTTGAGGGTATCGTGATGGCCTGCAGCTGCTCACAGGCGTTGAAAGCCGTCTCCTCGATGCTCTTCAGACCCTCTGCCAACTGCACGGAGGACAGGTTGACGCAGCTTGCGAAGGCATTGTCGGAGATGGTCTCCACACTTGCCGGGATGCTGACCTCGCCGAGCGCCTCACATCCGCTGAAAGACCAGCGCCCGATATAGGTCAGGTAGGAGGGGAAGTCCACGCTAGCCAGGGCCACGCAGTCGGCGAAGGCGAATCCGCCGATGGTCTCCAGTTCCTCTGGTAGAGCGATGCTCTCCAGGCTGGTGCATCCCTCAAAGGCGCTTTCTCCTATCTTGGTGATGGTGCCGGGAAGTTCTGCCGACGTGATGGACAGACAGTAGGAGAAGGCGTTGTCGCCGATGGTCTCCATGCCAGCGGGCAGGCTGAGTGTCGTCATGTAGATGCAGTTGCAGAAGGCGTTGTTGCCGATGCTTGTCACGCCACTTCCGACGTTCACGGTCTCGATGCCCTCCTGATACTCCTGCCACGGTGCTGCGCCGTAGTCGTAGTTGGGCATGGCGCCGTTGCCAGTGATGGTCAGTTCCTTACTGGTCTCGTTGTAGTTCCAAGATAGTGGTCCCGTGGTACCCGACTTCTGTGCCATGGCACAGGCAAGGTTCATCATCAGGACCATTGCCAGAGTAGTTTTTTTCCTCATAGATTTTGTTTTTTAGATAAGTTGGGGAGATATTGGATTTATTTTGTGAATCACCCCCCCAGTTTGAAGGTGAGACACAATACGTTCTAGTCCAGGGTCGGTCTTCCGGCGTCTTTTCCGCCGGTGTTGCGCCCGTGGTTCATGAGCGGTTTGATTTGGAGGCAAAATTATACATAATAATCGGAATAACGGTGGTATTTTCCATAAAACTTTTAACTTTTTTCCGTTTTCTCGTAACTATTCAGCAATAGTGTAGGCATGCACCTCCTACCATCCTATAACGACAGG
>ERZ780167.256-NODE-256-length-56417-cov-10.575902_pt1 | contig 56417 bp, 44 predicted proteins | sample MGYA00510982_ERZ780167 | MGnify/ENA primary metagenome ERZ780167 (study PRJEB29588, sample SAMEA2146107) | human gut metagenome | biome: human gut; feature: human-associated habitat; material: faeces | place: Denmark | collected 2008/2010 ... | reverse complement strand
TATTTCATTCGTGTTTGACACAAAAAAAATGTAACTTTGCACCGATTATGCTTCATGCACAATCATTGCGGCCGACACAAACCACCTCAGAGGTGCGTCATGTGCGGACAGCAAAACTCACATTTTGCGCTTGTGGCGGAATTGGTAGACGCGCCAGACTTAGGATCTGGTGTCTCGCGACGTGTAGGTTCGAGTCCTATCAGGCGCACACAGAAAACGCCGGACAGTAATTCACAACTGTCCGGCGTTTTGTTTTTACACCACACATATATTAATACACACGCGCGGGAAACTTCCGTACACTCATCCACATCCTTCCCCTGGGCACGAACAGACGGCGCATGCGGTGATACATACCCCACATGCGCCGTCTGTTTATCGTACAGGCGTACGACCGAAGTACATTACTTCACGTCGCCTACCTTTATAAGATATTCGGCTATCTGCACTGCGTTGAGCGCCGCACCCTTGCGTATCTGGTCGCCGCTGAGCCACAGTGTAAGACCACAATCGTCGGCAAGATCCTTGCGCACGCGGCCTACATACACATCATCCAGACCTGCTGTCTCGAGCGGCATCGGATAGACGAGGTTTGACGGATCGTCCTTGAGAGTACATCCCGGTGCTGCGGCAATGGCCTTCTGCGCATCCTCAACACTTATCGGACTCTCTGTCTCAATCCAAACGCTCTCCGAATGTGAACGGAGCGACGACACACGGACACATGTGGCAGAGCACTTCACGTCGCTGTGCATAATCTTGCGTGTCTCGTTGAACATCTTCATCTCTTCCTTGGTATAGCCGTTCTCAGTGAAAACGTCTATCTGCGGAATGACGTTGTAAGCCAGCTGATGCGGGAACTTCTCCACTGTCACGGGCTTGCCCTCCACGAGTTCCTCATACTGCTGCTGCAGTTCGGCCATGGCTGCGGCTCCTGCGCCACTCGCACTCTGATAGCTCGACACATGTATGCGCTTGATGTGACTGAGCTGCTCCAACGGTTTGAGCACCACCACCATCATGATTGTAGTGCAGTTAGGGTTGGCGATGATGCCACGCGGACGGTTGAGGGCATCCTCGGCGTTGCACTCAGGCACAACCAAAGGCACGTCGTCGCACATGCGGAAAGCGCTTGAGTTGTCTATCATCACAGCTCCATGCTTGGTGATTGTCTCGGCAAACTCTTTCGATGTGCCGCCACCGGCAGATACGAAAGCAATGTCAACATCCTTGAAGTCGTCGTTGTGCTGCAACAGTTTCACCTCGTATTCCTTTCCCTTGAAGCTGTATTTGCGACCGGCCGAACGCTCCGAGCCGAAAAGTACCAGTTCATCCATCGGGAAATCACGCTCTGCAAGTATGCGCAGGAACTCCTGTCCTACGGCTCCGCTTGCTCCTACAATTGCTACTTTCATAATGTTATAATCTTTATGTTGTTATACTTCCTTCGTCTTTGCCATGCCGTCCGCGACACAAAGTCGTGCCGTCCGTCACCCCGACGGAGCTACATCTCCATGCGCAGACTTATGCCTAAAGGCATGACATGCAAACAGTTATTCCTTGCAAAGATACAACATTTCCATTAAAATACAATTACCACAGCTCTTTTATCGCATCAGAAACCGACACAATGCCGCCAGTCACCACTCCGCGACGACAATATGACCAGCGGACGACATGCTTCCGTCAAAGCATAATACAACGCATTATTTTAACTTATTTTTAATATTACACCTTTATGATTTAACTTTTCATTTTTCACAATCTGGAGAAATCGCAACAGAAAAAAACGTATCAGAAAGCCATATTCAGACAATCGGAAAATATTTCACACCACACACGGATGCAGAAAAGACCATATTGCATCGCAAAACAGTGCATACCATGGCACAAAATGCACCGTATCATGCCACGATATAGGCTGTTTCATGGACTGATACTGACCATTTCGCAAGGATGAATAAAAATACACCGCATTAAGCTTCAAACATAAGCGCATAACAATCAGCTGATTACTAACAAATGTGCAAAACCGTCATCTTTCACGAAAAATACAGCCGACGTGATTTGATTTCAAAATATGAAGATTTCAGCGACACTATTTTAACATTTCAAATTCAAAATATATTAATTTATGTTTACATAAAACGCATTACAACAACCATTTTGCACATCTTGCAGAGCAGACTACAAACATGCCCACCACAAGCACACACGACTGCAATACAACCGACAACGCGCCGCACATACCATACCATACAGTTCCACACCGTCTTACAAACATGCGCCGAAGCATGCAAATAGTGTTCTGTTCGACCCATTTCCGCGTTTTTATTCGTTTATTCCGCCAATTTTGATTAAGTTTGCACACTAATTAAATAACAGAAAGACAAACACCAGCAAAATACCCATGGCCCAGATAGCGCAATACTTTCCGATAACCGACCCTACGCTCATATTCTTCGTGGTGATGATAATCATCCTCTCGGCGCCCATCATTATGGGAAAGCTCCGCATTCCGCACATTATCGGTATGGTGCTGGCCGGAGTGCTAGTAGGCAAGTACGGACTCAACATTCTGGTGCGCGACGACTCGTTCGAGCTATTCGGTAAGGTGGGACTCTACTACATCATGTTCCTCGCCTCGCTCGAGATGAATATGGACGGCATACGCAAGGACGGACGGAGGTTTCTCACTTTCGGTCTGCTCACTTTCTCGGCACCGTTCGTTCTGACCTATTTCATGAGCACCGAACTGCTTGGCTACTCCCGGCAGGCGTCTCTGCTGTTGGGCTGCATCATGGCTTCCAACACTCTGATAGCCTATCCCATTGTGAGCCGCTACGGTCTTCAGCGCAAGAAGAGCGTGTCGCTGAGCGTCGGTTCGTCCATGATATCGCTGCTGCTTGCCCTTGTCACGCTGGCCGCCCTCGTGGCCTCGCACAGGGAGAGCACCGGTTTCTGGTTCTGGGTATGGTTTGTCGCCAAGTTCTTTGTCTACATAGGGTCTATGGTTCTCGTCATTCCGAGACTCACGCGCTGGTTTCTGCGCCGCTACAGCGACGCCGTGATGCAGTTCATCTTCGTCATGTCCATGCTCTTCATGAGTGCCGCACTGAGCGAGGCCGTGGGACTTGAGGGCATCTTCGGAGCCTTCGTGGCCGGACTCATACTCAACCGCTACATACCGCACGTGTCGCCTCTGATGAACCGCATAGAGTTTATCGGCAACGCACTGTTCATCCCCTACTTCCTCATCGGTGTGGGCATGCTCATCAACGTGCGCCTGCTCTTCGCCGGCACGGGCATCATCTGGGTGGTGCTTGCCATCACATTCTTCGGCACGTTCGGCAAGGCCATCGCCGCATACCTGTCGGCCCGTCTGTTCCGCCTGCCGCTGTCGTCGGGCAACATGATGTTCGGACTCACCTCAGCTCATGCCGCCGGTTCCATAGCCATGATAATGGTGGGTATGAGAATTGAGACATCGCCGGGCCATTTTCTCGTGAACGACGAGATGCTCAACGCCGTAGTGATAATGATTCTCTTCACGTGCATCATATCGACAATGATGACCGAGTCGGCCGCACAGCAGATAATACTGCGCGACAAGGACATGCCGCAGGACGACGGACAGACCGACGACGAACGCATACTCATCCCTATGAAGTATCCAGAGTATGCAAACCGCCTGCTGAGCCTTGCACTCATGATGCGCAACCCGCGTCTGGGACGTGAGATTGTGGGCCTTAACGTGGTTTATGACGACGACGACATGCGCACCAATCAGGAGCGCGGGCAACGCCTTCTGGAGAGTGTCAGCAAGTATGCCGCAGCAGCCGACGTGAGAATGCAAACTCAGGTGAGAGTAGCTGCCAACATAGCCAACGGCATAAAGCACGCCTTCAAGGAGTTCCATGCCTCGGAGATTATCATCGGAATGCACATGCACAAGGAGGTGTCGCAGAAGTTCTGGGGAGCGTTCCACCAGAGTCTGTTCAACGGACTGAACAATCAGATAATAATGGCGCGCCTGAAACAGCCGCTCACAACCATACGCCACATACACGTGGCTGTGCCGTCGAGGGCGCAGTTCGAACCGGGATTCTACCGTTGGCTCGAACGAATGGACCGCCTCGCAGGCAACATGGAGTGCCGGATGATGTTCCACGGACGTCCCGACACACTCTCACTCATCAACAAATACACCGTGCAGCGTCATCCGGAGGTGAAAGCCGAATACATGTCGATGACCCACTGGAACGAGATGCCGAAGCTCGCGGCCAACATAAACGAGGACCATCTGTTTGTGGTAGTGGCTGCACGAAAGGGCACTGTGTCATACAAGAACGCGATAGAATATCTGCCCGAGGAGCTGACGACGCACTTCTCAGGCACAAATCTCATGATTATATTCCCCGACCAGCACGGTAATGCTATGGACGAAATGACCTTCGCACAGCCGCAACACACCGAGGACCGAAGCGCTTACGAGAGCATCGGCAAGTGGATAAACCGCATGAAGAAGTCGGGGAAAAACCGTGCCGACGGCAGCGACGTGCAATGACAGCGGCCTGACAGCCACACATCAACCGGCGGCACGCACATACAACAAAAGACAAACATACTGTATTTATGATAGACATCAAGGGTATTACCAAAAGTTTCGGCTCACTGCAGGTGCTCAAAGGCATCGACCTGCACATTGACAAAGGCGAGGTGGTGAGCATAGTCGGACCCAGCGGAGCGGGCAAGACCACTCTGCTGCAGATCATCGGTACGCTCGACAGACCGGACAGCGGCTCGATTGTCATCGACGGAATAGACGTAAGAAAACTCAACTCAAGACAAATAGGCGAGTTCCGCAACCGCCACATTGGTTTCGTATTCCAGTTCCACCAGCTCCTTCCGGAGTTCACGGCAATAGAGAACATCATGATTCCGGCATTCATAGGAGGCATGGGCAAGAGCGAAGCCAAGGAGCGCGCACTCGAACTGCTGCGTTTCATGGGTCTGGAAGACCGCGCCACACACAAGCCGGCGGAGCTGTCGGGAGGCGAAAAGCAGCGTGTGGCTGTGGCAAGGGCACTGATGAACAACCCGGCAGTGATTCTTGCAGACGAACCCAGCGGCAGTCTTGACTCAAAGAACAAGGATGAACTGCACCGCCTGTTCTTCGAACTGCGCGACAAATTCGGCCAGACGTTCGTCATCGTGACACACGACGAGAACCTGGCCAAGATAACCGACCGCACCATTGTGATGAAGGACGGAATGCTGGAGAACAGCTTCTCTGCAGCCGCACCGGCATCGACGGAAGAAACTCCTAAGGATACAGCCGGAGCGGAAGACTCCGACGGTGACGGCGAATAATCTTTTCTTTATTTCAAACCACAAAAAACAGACTGACATGATAAAGCTCGGCGACTACAACATACTGACTGTCGTTAAGGAAGTGGACTTCGGACTGTATCTCGACGGAGGCGATGAGGGCGAAATACTGCTGCCCCGTCGCTACGTACCCGAGGGTGCCGAACCAGGCGACACGATGGAAGTGTTCATCTATCTCGACAATGAAGAGAGGCTCGTAGCCACAACAGAGATTCCTCTGGCTAAGGTAGGCGACTTCGCTTATCTTGAAGTTGCATGGGTTAACCAGCACGGAGCGTTCCTCAACTGGGGCCTGATGAAAGACCTGTTCTGCCCGTTCCGCGAGCAGAAAATGCGCATGGTGAAGGGCAACAAATACATAGTCCACGTGCACCTCGACGAAGAGAGCTACCGCATCATGGCGTCTGCCAAAGTGGAACACTTCCTCAGCGAGGAGATGCCACCCTATCAGCGCGGCGACGAGGTGGACATGCTGGTGTGGCAGAAGACCGACCTGGGCTTCAAGGTGATTGTGGACAACAAGTTCCAGGGCCTCATATACGACGACCAGATTTTTGAATACATACACACGGGCGACCGCATGAAGGGCTACGTGAACACTGTCAGACCCGACGGAAAGATAGACCTTATGGTGCAACCTTTGGGACGCCGGCGCACTACAGACTTCGCAGAAACCCTGCTGGAGTACATGCGTGGCAACGGCGGAATGTGTCCGCTGGGCGACAAAAGCGACGCCGAGGACATAAAGGAGATGTTCCATGTGAGCAAGAAGGTGTTCAAACGTGCCGTGGGCGACCTGTACAAGCGCCGGCTGATAAGCATTTCGGACAACTCTCTAAAGCTGAACGACTGATGCAGGAGTGGTATTCAAGGACGGAGATGCTGTTCGGACACGAGGCCATAGAGGCGCTGGCAGCAGCGCGGGTAGCCGTGTTCGGAGTAGGCGGCGTGGGCGGTTATGCCGTCGAGGTGATGGCGCGCAGCGGTGTGGGACACTTAGATATGATAGACAACGACACTGTGAGCATCACCAATATCAACCGTCAGATAATAGCACTCAACAGCAACGTAGGGCAATATAAGGTGGACGTGGCGCGCCAGAGGATTCTCGACATCAATCCGCAATGCGACGTCAGAGCCATACGCATGTTCTATTTGCCCGAAGAGGCGGCCAACATCGACCTGTCGGAATATGACTATGTGGTGGACTGCATCGACACCATTAAGGCCAAGATAGACATTGCCATACGCTGCCATGAGCTCGGCGTACCGGTGATAAGCAGCATGGGAGCGGCCAACAAGCTCGACCCGACGATGTTCCGTGTGACCGATCTGAGCAAGACAAGCATGGACCCGATAGCCCGGATAATGCGTAAGAAACTGCGCAAGGCGGGCATAGAGCATCTGAAAGTGGTTTACAGCGAGGAGCAACCGGAAAAGGTAACAGACTCTGATGCGCCCGACGACAACGCGACAACATCCAAACGCCCCGTTCCGGCAAGCAATGCCTTTGTGCCGGCAGCGGCAGGTATAATAATAGGTGGTGAGGTTGTGAAGGATATTATTGCCACTGGACGCGCAAAATAGGACATCATAACTTACCGTTTCTTCATTGTCAGAAATCGCAGTTACCACGTAATGGTGTACTACAAGCGCATATGAATCTTCAATTGTCCTTCTGAATAATATATTTTACTTAAGTTTAAGCGTATTGAACTCCGGTTAATATTTAATCATATCAGGATAAACAGCTTTTGACTCTCCTGAAAGTCCACTATTAGTGCAAACATATTTAACATATATGCATCCATCCGTTCCTATTGTTACTTTCGTTTTCAATTTTACTTGACCAGCTTTAAGCTTTGGTAGATTATCTAATTGAATTTTTAATAATGATTTATTTTTATCAGCATCATCATCATTTCCAAACAATATTTCACAGAGTATACTTTTTTGATAATCAAAAATCGTATAAGTATCAACAGTATTTGTATATGGTAAAGGTTGTCCTTGCTTTATAATGTTTAATGTTCTATCATCAACATTATTAATACGACATCTCATTCCTATATTTAGTTTTAAAGTAGGAGTATGATGATTCTCTTGAGCCATTGCTGTTGCCAATTTCGTTACGGCAATATTGCTTTTAAAATCATAAATGTTTTTTAAAGATTCTAACACAGGAATATTGTTATTTTCCATACTTTGATATTCCTCGACAAGTTCTTCATATTCTTGAAGAAAATCATTTGCTTCTATGTCTGACACTTTTAAATGATGGAACTCCGTTATTTCAGATAATCCACTCCAAAGATGCTTAAAATAATTTGCATAAGCACTGCAGACATTTATCTCATCAGTTAGTATTACATTTTCAGCATTTCTTTGTTCTGCTGCGTATGTCCAATTATATGATCCCGTTATAAGGATATACTCATCAAATAAACTGAACTTATTGTGCATCAATGTTTTTCTGCTATCAACAAAGCACAATTTTCCTCCTTTTTGAATGTATAACGAAAAATCAAGACCGTGTTCACTCCTATTAATAATATCATTTATGAGAATGACTGAAACATTAACACCTCTATCTAAAGAATTAATAATCTCATTAAACAAATCACGTTGAGTAAACCATGCTACTGCAATTGATATGTTTTTCTGTGAATTCCGTATTGCATCAAGAATAACATTCTTAATGTCTGAGAAATAAGCTTGTATCATAAATGTTTATTATTTTAAACGTTATAAAAATGTATGGAGACATACACATGGTTTCCACAAAAACTTTCTTTTGTTTTATTCACTAAAGATAAAAAAGGAAAAAGTAAAAGTATGTAGGACTAGACTGTTTAGAATATATACAAGTTTATTGCCCTGTATGAAACAATTCCCCCAGAAGAAATATATCATAATTTCATTCTGGGGTTATTATGTTAATATAATTATATTTTAGAACTCGGCAGTCTTCGGTGTACGCGGGAACGGGATGACGTCGCGTATGTTCTGCATACCTGTAACGAAGAGGATGAGACGCTCGAAACCGAGTCCGAAACCACCGTGAGGGCATGTTCCGTACTTGCGGGTGTCGAGATACCACCACATATCCTTCATCGGGATGTTGCGCTCGGTGATCTGTGTCATGAGTTTGTCGTAGCTTTCCTCACGCACACTTCCACCGATTATCTCGCCGATCTGCGGGAACAGCACGTCTGTACCCTGTACAGTGCGGCCGTCTTCGTTCATCTTCATGTAGAAAGCCTTTATCTCCTTCGGATAATCATTCATTATCACAGGCTTCTTGAAGTGCTCCTCAACGAGGAAGCGCTCGTGTTCGCTCGCGAGATCCATGCCCCATGAAACCGGGAACTCGAACTTCTTTCCGTTTGCCACAGCCTCTTCGAGAATCTTGATACCGTCGGTATAGGTGAGACGTACGAACGAATCCTTCAACACTCCTTCGAGTCGTGCGATCAGACCCTTATCAATCATCTTGTTGAGGAACTCAAGATCGTCCTTGCAGTTGTCCAAAGCCCACTGCACACAATACTTGATGAAGTCTTCCTCGAGGTCCATCAGGTCGTCCTTATCGATGAAAGCCACCTCCGGCTCTATCATCCAGAACTCTGCAAGATGGCGCGGAGTGTTGCTGTTCTCAGCGCGGAATGTCGGACCGAATGTATAAATCTGTCCCAGAGCAGTGGCTCCGAGCTCACCTTCGAGCTGTCCCGAAACGGTGAGAGATGTCATCTTTCCGAAGAAATCGTCGCTGTAGATGATCTTTCCTTCCTCGTCTTTCTTCAGGTCGTACAGGTTCTTTGTAGTAACCTGGAACATCTCGCCGGCACCCTCGCAGTCGCTTGCGGTGATGATAGGAGAATGGAAATAGAAGAAGCCGCGGTCGTGGAAGAACTTGTGTATGGCGATGGCCATGTTATGACGGATGCGCATAACGGCACCGAAAGTGTTGGTGCGCAGACGCATATGGGCGTACTGACGCATGTATTCGAAGCTCTGTCCCTTCTTCTGCATGGGATAGTCAGAACCGCACAGACCGTAAATCTCGAGCTCGCGGCACTGTATTTCGGAAGCCTGACCGGCTCCCTGGCTCTCGACAAGTTCGCCGGTGGCGCTGATACAAGCACCTGTGGTGATCTGCTTCAGCATGTTCTCGTCGAACTTGGAGGGATCGACAACTATCTGAACGTTCTTTATAGTTGAGCCGTCGTTAAGTGCAATGAAATCAACGGCCTTGCTGCTGCGGTGTGTACGCACCCATCCTCTGACATTGACAGTCGCGCCGAAGTCGGTGCGCTTCAGAACGTCAACAACCTTTGTTCTACGTATTGTCTCCATTTTTTGAATATGTTATAAAATGCTGTCAGCCTTTTCAGCACGTGCCTCTGCCCTCTCACAGTTTATACAACCGGTCTCCGCGGCAGCGGCACGGCCCGAATCGGCCGACACGTCATCTGTTTATGTTTTTCTGTTTCAGTTTCACTGTTTACTCGAAAGCACCCATGCGCAGCATGTCAACCTCTTTCTCTGTGAGGAAACGCCAGTCACCGCGACGCAGGTTCTTCTTTGTCAGTCCGGCAAACTGTACGCGGTCGAGCTTCACTACATGATAGCCCAGGTGTTCGAATATACGACGCACTATGCGGTTCTTGCCGCTGTGAATCTCTATACCCACCTGACTCTTGTCTGTATCGCTTGCATATTCGATTGCGTCTGCATGTATCTCGCCGTCCTCAAGCTCTATACCCTCGGCTATCTGCTGCATGTCGTGAGCAGTGACATTCTTGTCGAGGAATACGTGGTAAACCTTTTTCTTAAGGAACTTCGGATGAGTCAGCTTGCTCGCAAGGTCGCCGTCGTTGGTGAGAAGCAGCACACCTGTGGTGTTGCGGTCGAGTCGTCCCACCGGATATATGCGCTCCGGACATACGTTACCCACGATGTCCATCACGGTCTTGCGGTGCTGTGGGTCGTCGCTTGTGGTGACACAATCCTTCGGTTTGTTGAGAAGCACGTAAACCTTCTTCTCAAGTGTCACAGGATTGTTCTGGAACTTGATCTCGTCAGTACGCTTAACCTTTGTACCGAGTTCGGTTACCACTGTTCCGTTAACGGTCACTGCGCCTGCCTCTATGTACTCATCGGCTTCGCGACGGCTGCAAACGCCTGCGTTGGCCAGGAACTTATTAAGACGTATCGGTTCGTTCGGATCGATGTGGGTTTCGCTGTACTCGATGCGTTTCTTCATGCTGTACTTAGCATTCGGATCGTAATCAGCGGTACGAGGACGATAACCTCCCTGCTGGAAGTTCTTGTTGTAACCGCCGCGCTGCGGACGTGCGCCACGCTGCTGGAAACCACCCTGACGCTGCTGATAGCCGCCCTGAGCACCTTCACCGCTGTTGTAACGCGGACGATAACCGGCCTGCTGGCGTGGCTGATAGCCGCCCTGAGCACCTTCGCCGCTGTTGAAGCGCGGACGATAACCGGCCTGCTGACGCGGCTGATAACCTGTGTTATTATTGTTTTGCAGCAATCCGGCTCCAAAACCTTCGGGACGGAAACCGCCCTCATCGTTGTTGGTGCGTCCCGCTGTGTATGCACGCTGCACACGAATACGCGGACGCTGCGGCCGGGTGCCGCTACGATAATCCTTCTGATAGTTTGAGGCAGCATGCTCCTGGCTCTCGCCATTCTGCTCCGAAGACTGCCCTTGTGCTTTGTTTTCTAATTCTAAATCCATATTAAATGATGATGTTTTGGCCTCACGGCTCCGGTTAATAAATTACAACTTTCTGAAATATGTAAACCTTTTAAGTGTAAAAAAATGATTTCTTATCAGATACCCGTGTAATTGTGCGGCGTGATGGCCATAAGCTCAGCCTTGACCTCATCGCTCACATCGAGCGTTTTCACGAAGTCGTGGATGGTTTCTTCTGTCATCTTCTTGTTAGTACGGGTAAGCGCTTTCAGTGCCTCGTAAGGATGAGGATAAGCTTCGCGGCGCAGAATAGTCTGTATGGCTTCTGCCACTACTGCCCATGTATTGTCGAGATCCTCGTAAATCTTCTGTTCGTTGAGAATGAGCTTGCGCAGTCCTTTCAGCGTACTCATGATGGCGATAAGGCCATGACCGAACGGCACGCCCACATTGCGGAGCACCGTAGAGTCGGTAAGGTCGCGCTGCAGACGGCTCACCGGCAACTTGGCAGCAAGGAACTGGAGCACGGCATTTGCCACGCCGAGGTTGCCCTCACTGTTCTCGAAGTCGATAGGATTGACTTTATGAGGCATTGCACTCGAACCAACCTCGCCGGCTTTTATCTTCTGTTTGAAATAGTCCATGGAAATATACATCCAGAAATCGCGGTCAAGGTCGATGATGATCGTATTTATGCGGCGCATGGCGTCGAACACTCCGCCAAGGCAGTCGTAGTTGCTTATCTGTGTGGTGTACTGCTCACGCTCCATGCCGAGTTTCTCCTTAGCGAAGCTGTTGCCGAAAGCTTTCCAGTCGAACTGCGGATATGCCACATGGTGGGCGTTGTAGTTGCCAGTAGCACCTCCGAACTTCACAGTCATCTTGCACGCCTTCAGCTGGTTGAGCTGTTCGGTGAGACGGTACACGTAAACCATGATTTCCTTACCGAGTCTTGTAGGCGACGCCGGCTGGCCGTGCGTCTTGGCAAGCATGGCTACGTCCTTCCACTCCTCGGCATAGTCGCTGAGCTGTGCAATGAGTTCTTCAACAGCCGGACAGTAAACCTTCTCGAGCGCTTCCTTGATGGACAGCGGCACGCTGGTATTGTTGATATCCTGCGACGTAAGACCGAAGTGTATGAACTCCTTGTAGGCATCCAGTCCGCCGATCTTGTCGAATTCTTCTTTTATGAAATATTCCACAGCCTTCACATCGTGGTTGGTCACAGCCTCGATGTCCTTCACACGCTGCGCACACACCTCATCGAAATCGGTGTAAATGCTTCTCAAACGTCCGAACAACGCATGGTCGAACGAAGCCAGCTGCGGCAGCGGAAGTTCGCACAAGGTGATGAAATATTCTATTTCCACACGCACTCTGTAGCGGATGAGTGCATACTCTGAAAAGTAATCGGCCAATGCCTCCGTTTTACCTCTGTAACGGCCATCTATCGGGGATATGGCGGTAAGCAAGTCAAGTTTCATAAAAATACCTATTATAGATGCTGCAAAATTAATAATTTAAATCGAAACATGCGCAAAGTTTTCAAAAACTTAGCCTTTTGTTACTCTTATTTTATGCACACTTAACTTTTAATGCCACTTTGAAATGACTATTTTCACAAATCAGGTTATAAACAGACTAAAAACACATCGAGGCAAGGAAGGATAAAAAAAGTCCTGCATCATCAGTCAGAGAACTGAAAATCAACCGGAAAGGACGGTTCAGAAGAGATTCCGTACATACCGGTTACGATAATAAGCCCGCGTCTTCAACCCCGGAAGGGCGTCGTCTTTCTCTGTTGAGATGAAACAAATCCGCGCTTTTTCAAATTGTAAGCATGTTGCGGTTTTTCCGCCAGAGTTTTCTGTTCTACCCAAAAAAACGAGCGCATATTTGTGCGACGACTTTCCTTCGGGAACAAATACGCGAAAAATAAGAGCTTTAAGCAAACATCTGTATAACAACGATTTACGCCCGGAAGCGATTTTTCAGTCACACAAAATGCACCATTTCAGCATGCGATATGCCCCATTTCAGGGCATGAAACACACCATATCACACCCTGGAAACGAACGAAAACGGAAGCTGAAACAGGCTTAAACGGAAAGCAAGATGAAGCATACGGCACTCCGCATCAGGGTATATGACAAGACCATTCAGACAGAACATGCCTCCGAAACATACGATTCAACACCTTCTCACTCCTCTTTCACGATTTTCATTTGTCAAAAAAAGTCAAGAAAATCTGTAAGTGCGCCGTCCGGGTTTTCTTTAAAAAAGCCGAGATGAGGTGCAACGAAAAGCAAGAAAAGCATGCACATGTATTACGATGATGATTAACTGGTTACGGAAACACGGATTTATCATTAAACAAGAAAACACATGTCTGTACTCATGCCATCCCGCGTTGTCATGAAATTTTACAGCTTTCTATGGTAATTATTTACAGGAACCTGTCACCACAGAATTTCCACCGAACCGAAAGGACTCATGAAAGAACATAAAGAAAACATACCACAACCGCTCCATCATACGATAGCTGCAAAGCGGACACGAAACGTACAGACACAAAAAAGCCGGATGCAAAATTACATCCGGCTATGGCTGTGGGCGTTGACGGATTCGAACCGCCGACCCTCTGCTTGTAAGGCAGATGCTCTAAACCAGCTGAGCTAAACGCCCGTCGCTTATCTTAAAAGCGGTGCAAAGATAAGAACATTTACTCAAACCGCCAAACAAACGTTCATATATTTTACTTATTTTAACACAAATCACCCATTTACAAGGCCAAATATCCACTTTTCATCATTCTCAACACGAAAAAACATATATGCACAAGCTATAGGACAAGAAACGGAAAGGCCGGCTGCGGAAAGCATGGAAGCCCTACGCAGCCGGCCCGACTATATCGTCAGAACCGCTATCAGCGGATAACAATCTTCTTGATCATACCTCCTGACTTCACAACATATACACCAGGACGTCCAAGTACGTAAACATTCGTACCGGCTGTTCCGGCTGCATCAACACACTTGCGACCGCTCACGTCGTACACCTCAACAGCCTGCGGCTGGTCAAGAACCACGTGCACATTGCGTCCTACAGCGAATATACCCTTAACGCCCTGCGCCATGTCTATGCCGTCGGTAGTTCCGTTGAGATCTACGAGAGCCATCTCGCCCGACGGAGAGTAAACCTCCTGACCGCAGAACAGACGGTAAGCATATACACGATAGCCGAAGTTCTCGTGCTCGCCCTGCTCCAGATTGCTGAAGGTATAGGCTGTGTTCTGGTTGCCCCAAGCAAAACCGTTGGCCTCCTCAGTAATGATCTGAGAGCCGGAAGCAAGCTCCTGGCTCACCTTTATGTCGTCGATGAAGAACATGGAGCCTTTGTATGTATAAATCAACAGTGGCATGTCTGCCTCACCACAGTCGAATTCGGCAGTGAGAGTTGTGGGCTCATATTCGCCGGAGAAGTACAGACGCTTGTATACCTTTGAGCCAGCCTGGATGACAAGTGAGTCCTCCTCTGTGCCAAGACCGCCACACATGGTCACTTCAACCTTGAACTTTCCTCCGTTGCCGTCGAGTTTCAGAGCCGGAGTCTGAACTGTTCCGGCCTTGCTGAAGCTGCCTGCACCGGAGTTGCCACCAAGCATTCCGGGGATAGTGACATAGTTCTGGCCCAGCCATCCGGGAAGTGTTGTGTAAGCATCGAGCGATTTCGGACCGAACATAGACATGACATCGTTATACGGCATGTCCTGAGTTCCCTGTGTTGCTTTGGCAAAATCCTCGTGCATAACGACAGTCTCTTCCGGTTCGTCCACTGTATAAACTCTGAAGTTGCGCACATAATAGCCGTCAGCTTTCGGCACTGCCTGCCAGCGGGCAGTATACTGATTGTCGCTCACTCCGTCGGCAACACTCAGCACAGGCACTGCCAGTCCGAGAGCAGGAACGGCGTCTGACGCAGCCGAAGTGAATTCGGTGTTCTTTGCCTTCACCGTATAGCAATAGTCTTTTGCAGCATCAAGTCCCTTAGCCACGTAGAATGTGTCGGTCAGTTCCTTGTCCACAAATACAGGAACTGTCTCCGGCTGCACCATATACGATATCTGGTCGATAGCAACCATCGGATCTTTATCTGTGTCGTTTGCATGCTTTTCGAACACGATAGCCACACGGTGGATGTTGTCCTCCAGGCTGTTGGCAACAGAGATGAACTCACCCTGAGTTGATATACGCTCTATATCGATGCGTCCGAGTTCATACCACTCGTCATTATCGAGCATCACGTTCACCTTTATGGTGCTTGCATTCACCGGATTGCCAGATATGTTTCGAGCGTAGAACTTGAAGTCAACAAGTTTTCCGTCGATGTAAGGTGTCTGCAACCAGTCGTTTGTCTCGCCCATGACAAGAGCCTGCGAACCTTCATATCCGACGTTGCTGAGCTGTATACCGTCGCCCTGCGCCAGCACGATCTGCCATCCTTCAGGGTAGTTGGGGTTGCTGCTGTCCACCATACCGTCGGCTGTAGAGTTGATACCGTCGAACGATTCGGATGTCGTCGCCTTGTCCATATTCATCTCATAAAGGCTGAGCAGATAGCTCTCAGCTTCCTTGGTAGGATACCAGTTGGCTGTGAATCCTTCGGCATTGAAGTCTGTAGCTCCGGCGGGTACAGGCGGAATGATTGATGTCTGCTTGCTCACCACCTTTATGTCGTCCAGAAGAACGGCAGCAGAATACATGGAGAACTCCAGCGCGCACGAACGGAACTCACCCTTGCTGAATGTCACGCTGTATTCCTCCCACGTCTTTCCGATAACGAGCTGCGAGTTTTCCAGTGTGCCCTTCTCTGAATGTATCAGCGCAACGGTCATCTTGTCAGACTCCGTTTCGTTGCCGAGCAGACGCGCACGGAAAGTCACTGTGAGATCGCCGGCATAGTTGCCTTTCGGCGTAATGAGATATCCGGGCAGAGTTTCCACGCCACCATCAGACGTAGAAAAGTTACCCAACACCATCGCACACACACCGCCGGCCTGTCTTATGGCTGCACCTTGCCATCCGGGAGCCTTGGTGTAGTAAGACGGAATCTCTCCGGTGAAGTTGTCGGACACGTTCTTGTTGTCCGGTTCATCCTCTGTTCCGGCCGTAAACAAAGAAAAGTCCTCATCGAGCAAGACTGTTTCCTCTTTGTCAGCATTTGCACGAAGTTCTGTGGCGGCCATTCCCACCGGCTTCAGTTTCACCTGAGCGGTAGTCGAAAGAACCGACATCGACAGCACCAGAAGAAGTGCGTTCGTTTTAAAAGTAGAATTTTTCATAACAGATTTGATTTTGTATAATGTTAGTGTACATTCATCTCCCGTTTCATCTCGACGGCTGACTGGACAACAGTAAGTCCAGTCCGGACAGTCAGTTCTGTATCATCATGCATGCATACAACGTCCGTTGTATCATTTACAGACTGTCACAAAGTAATCATAGGCTATGTGTGACGCTTCACACTTTCGTTTGCAAAAATACAAAAATAAAGCATACAATATCACTTTTTGACAATAAATACAGCAAAATATTTGCATTTATGTCATTCAGTTCCATAAAAAGCGAGAAAAAAGGAAATACAGTCCAACACTTTGCTATCCATCATTCCGCTGCCTACAACACCTTCGCAGCTCTGCAGAAACGTCCATTCGACATGACGGGAAAGCCCTTATCACCACATCATAAAGCCCGTTTCATGCACCGGAATGGCCCGTTTCACACAACGAAATGCACCATTCTGCACAACAAAAACGGCCCTCCAACAATGTTGAAGAGCCGTTTTCTGCTTTTTATAAGCCAGAAGCCACATTCTGATAACACCAAAAGCGTCCTTTCAGTGACTGTCTTACGCTTTACAGTTCCTATTTTAGGATTTTCTGTTGTAAATCTCTTTTACTCTCGGTAATGCATATTTATCCAATCATGCATACCCGTCAGCCTCATCCGTATGCGCCCAACTGCATGCCGTCAGCAACATTTCCCTGTCGCGTCAGCCGCACGGCAGTCAGTAGCACACGCCATCAGCGCTCGGCCAGAGGCACGTACTCTCTTCCCTCCAGTATGTTCTTGTAGGCCGGACGGATGATGCGGCGTCCCTCGAAGTTGAGTTCCTCTATGCGGTGGGCCATCCATCCCACGATACGCGACATGGCGAATATCGGAGTATAAATCTCCTGCGGAAGACCTATCATCTCGTATATGAAACCAGAATAGAAATCCACATTGGCGCAGAGAGGTTTCTTGGTGTTGCGTCGTGCAGACACACACTTGATGCTCTCCTGCTCGAGCAGACGCAGGAAATCGTACTCTGCCTCGCGGCCTTTCTCCTTAGCCAGTTCGCCGGCAAGCTTCTTCAACTCCACGGCACGCGGATCGCTCACCGTATAAACAGCGTGACCGATGCCGTAGATAAGGCCGCTTCCGTCGTAGGCGTCGCCGTCCAGAATGCGGTTAAGATAAGTGTCTATCTCGTCTATGTCGGTCCAGTCGCTGATGTTATCCTTCAGATGATGGAACATATTGATGGCTCTGATGTTGGCGCCACCGTGCAACGGACCCTTCAGAGAGCCTATTCCGGCTGCAATACTCGAATAAGTGTCGGTGCGGCTCGAGGATGTCACTCTCACCGTGAACGTCGAGTTGTTACCTCCACCATGCTCCGCCTGAATGATGAGAAGCATGTCGAGCATGCGAGCATCGAGCTCGGTGTAGTCGTTCTGCTTCAGCATATAGAGGAAGTTTTCGGCTATTGAGAGATTCTCACGCGGATGATGTATGTGCAGCGAACGTCCACGCACGGTGTGGCGGTAGCTGTTGTAGGCGTAGGCCACTATCGTTGGGAACTTGGCTGTGAGCTCCACCGCCTGGCGCATGAGGTTGTCGCGCGACAGATCGTCTGGATTCGGGTCGAACGTATACATCTCAAGCACCGTACGTGCAAGGATATTCATGATGTTTGAACCCTCAAGGTCAATGATGTGGACTATCGATTTATGGTCCAGAGCCATATTGTCATTGATAAGCTCTCTGAACGCCGAGAGTTCCTCACGGTCGGGAAGATTGCCCGAGAGAAGCAGGAAAGCTATCTCTTCGAAGCCGAGGCGCTTCTCGGCAAGTATGGGAGATACGAGGTCGTCGAGCTCGTAGCCGCGGTAATACAGTTTGCCTGCAGTCGGCACAAGATGACCTTTCTCGTCGCGGTCGTAACCCACTACGTTTCCTATTTTTGTCAGACCCACGAGCACGCCGCTTCCGTCCTCGTTTCTCAGACCGCGTTTTACTCCGTATTTCGGGAACAGTTCGTTGGCTATCTTGCACGAGTTCTTCACCTCGTCAGACAGCTTGTATATCAGATATTCCTTTTTCATAACCTTAAGTTTTGTTTGTTTTAAACTGCCGTCCGGCACAGTAGGCCGTCCGGTAAAATCATTGTGTGGTCACAGACCGGATGCAAGCATGCAGCCGAATGCCTTTGTTCCGAGCGGTTTTCCGTCGGGCATGAACCGTGCAAGGTCGGTTGTTGCATATCCTTCGGCAAACAGGCGTTCCATGGCCGAGGTTATCAGACCGGCCGCTTCGTTCCATCCCATATACTCGAGCATCATTACTGCCGATAGGATAATTGAACACGGATTCACCAGATCCTTGCCCGCAATGTCGGGCGCGATGCCGTGTGTAGCTTCAAAGATGGCGTGTCCGCTCTTATAGTTGATGTTTGCACCGGGCGCAATACCTATGCCTCCCACCTGTGCGGCAAGCATGTCAGACACATAATCGCCGTTGAGATTCATCGTGGCAATGACGCTGTAGTCGCGCGGACGCAGCAAAGCGTTCTGCAGAAATGCGTCACAGATGCAGTCGTTTATGACAAGCCGGCCGCTGCGAAGTTCTTCTCCGTATTCGCGTTCGGCCAATTCGTAGCCCCACTTCTTGAATCCGCCTTCGGTGAATTTCATTATGTTGCCCTTGTGTACGAGCGTCACCGTCTTGCGGTTGTGTGTCAGCACATATTCAATGGCGCTGCGTATGAGCCGTTCGCTACCCTCACGCGACACGGGCTTCACACCGTAGGCTGAAGTGGCGGGGAATCTTACCTTGCCCACTCCCATTTCTTCCGAAATGAATTTATAGAACTTCTCCGCCTCGGGCGAACCGGCCTCCCACTCTATTCCGGCGTATATGTCTTCAGTGTTCTCGCGGAATATGCACATATCCACGTCCTCAGGATGCTTCACCGGCGACTCAATGCCGCGGAAATAACGCACCGGACGCTGGCATACATAAAGGTCGAGCGTCTGTCGCAAAGCCACATTCAGCGAGCGCATACCACCTCCCACGGGTGTCATCAGCGGACCTTTTATTCCTACAAGATATTCGGCAAAAGCGTCGAGCGTGGCTTTCGGCAACCACTCACCGGTCTGTTCGTTGGCCTTACCACCGGCAAGCACCTCCATCCACTCTATCTTCCGCTTTCCGTCGTAAGCCTTTCTCACGGCCGCATCCACGACCTCCCGACACACGGGCGACACCTCGCTGCCCACACCATCGCCCTCGATAAAGGGGATGGTCGGCATATCTGGCACGGCCAGACGGCCGTTTTTCATTTCTATTTTCATTATTATTTCGTTGTTTTGGAGTTTCCTTCAGTTAATGATAATCAGATAAGCGCTTTTCCGCAAGCAGCACTATGCTTTACTACAGCAGCTTATTTATGAAGCCCTACATAGTTGAGCGCGCTACCGGCACGGAACCATTCAATCTGAGTAGAGTTGTAAGAATGACACACTTCGAAGCTTTCCGTTGTACCATCAGCATGACGCAGCACCACCACAAGCGACTTTCCGGGTGCGAACGTGTCGAGTCCCGTCACCGAAATGCGGTCATCCTCGCGTACCTTGTCATAGTCAGCCTTGTCTTTGAAGGTCAGGGCGAGCATGCCTTGTTTCTTCAGATTGGTCTCATGAATGCGTGCGAAGCTCTTAGCCAATACCACACATACGTTGAGATATCGCGGCTCCATGGCAGCATGTTCGCGCGAACTGCCCTCTCCGTAATTGTCTTCTGCCACGACGATTGACGACAGTCCGGCTGCCTTATAGGCTTTGGCAGCAGCAGACACATCCATTTCATTGCCGTCAGTAAGACACTTCACGCAGTTGCTCTCGTCGTTGAAGGCATTCACAGCCCCCATAAGCAGATTGTCGGATATGTTCTGCAGATGTCCGCGATACTTCAGCCACGGACCTGCCATTGATATATGGTCGGTGGTGCATTTGCCTTTCACCTTTATTAATAAGGGCATACCACACAGATCTTTGCCGTCCCACGCTCCGAACGGAGCCAGTTTCTGCAGACGGTCTGAGTCGGGTGAGATTACAACCTGCACGTCGCTGCCGTCTGCCGGAGGCGCGATGAATCCGTCGTCCGTAGCGTCAAATCCTTGAGGAGGGAACACATTGCCCTGCGGCGGGTCGAGCATCACGCTCTGTCCTGAAGCGTCTGTCAGCGCGTCCGTGGCAGGATTGAAGTCGAGACGGCCCGCTACGGCAAGCGCCATGGTCAGTTCCGGACTGCCGATGAATGCGTATGTGTTCGGATTTCCGTCGGCGCGGCGTCTGAAGTTGCGGTTGAACGAGGTCACAATAGAGTTTTTACGTTCGTTGTCGTCCGTATGTCGCTTCCACTGTCCGATACAAGGACCACACGCATTGGTCATTATCACCGCTCCGATGCGTCTGAAATCTTCCAGTATTCCGTCTCTTTCGGCAGTGCGGCGTATCTGTTCCGAACCCGGGTTTATTATTATCTGTCCTTTCACAGGGATATTCTTCTCGTAAGCCTGGCGCGCAACCGAAGCCGCACGGCACAGGTCCTGATATGAGGAATTGGTGCACGAGCCTATCAGTCCCACCTCTACAGTCGGCGGAAATCCACATTCCTCCACCTTGGTTTTCATCTGTGAGAGGGGCGTGGCGGCATCCGGTGTGAACGGACCATTGAGATGTGGTTCCACCTTACTGAGGTCAATGTCAATCACTTTATCGTAGTATGCTTCCGGATTTGCATACACTTCGTCGTCGGCACGCAGGTTACCGCTACATGTACAAGCCATTGCGGCTATCTCCTCACGACCTGTACGGCACAGATATTCGGCTCCGTTGTCGTCAAACGGGAATATGGAGCAAGTCGCACCGAGCTCGGCTCCCATGTTACAGATGGTGGCTTTGCCCGTTGCCGACATCGACTCGAGGCCGTCACCGAAATATTCCAGTATGGCGTTAGTACCGCCCTTGACGGTCAGCATACCGAGAATCTGCAGTATGACATCCTTCGGCGATGCCCAGCCCGACAGTTTCCCGCTCAGCCGTACGCCGATGAGCGTCGGCATCTTCAGTTCCCACGGCTGGCCAGTAAGCACGTCCACGGCATCCGCACCGCCCACACCGACAGCCACCATACCGAGTCCTCCGGCATTGGGCGTGTGAGAGTCGGTGCCTACCATCATTCCTCCTGGGAAAGCATAATTCTCGAGCACCACCTGATGTATGATGCCTGCGCCCGGTCCCCAGAAGCCTATGTGATACTTGGCCGATACAGAACGCAGGAAGTCATAAACCTCCTTGTTTGTCGTCATAGCCGCCGGCAGGTCCTTGTCTGCACCGACGTCGGCTTTTATCAGATGGTCACAATGCACAGAAGCCGGCACCGCCACGCGGTCTTTTCCGGCATTCATGAACTGCAGCAGCGCCATCTGCGCCGTCGCATCCTGCATAGCCACACGATCGGGACGGAAATCCACGTAGTCTGTTCCGCGCTTATAAGCTTTCAACCCATTCTCATCATACAAATGAGCGTAAAGCACTTTCTCCGCATAAGTAAGCGGCCTGCCTAACAATCCTTTTACCTTTTCTACCTTATTATTATATGAAGAATAGAAGCTCTTCAGCATTTCGTAATCCAGTATCATCTTATCTTGCTTTTGATCGGATGCAAAAATACAAAAAAAATTCATAAATGTAGCATTTTCATCAATATACTTAGCAAATTGAAACTATTAATAACCCATATCGATAAAAATGTTGTATTTTTATGCAAAAATAAAAATAAAAGCTCATAAAAATACATAAAACAAGCCGGAACAGTCTTTGACATACAATCGAAAAACACACAAAAGACTGTTCCGGCAACCTTGTTTTCAGTCGTTCATAATACTTTCGAGCTTCCTGCCCACCTCAATTATATTTGAACTCTTATAAATCACCTCACCCGTAGGAGATATTATGAAATAAGACGGTATGTCAGCTACACCGTACTCCGAATCCACCGGTCCGGCGTTTTCCGTTCTTACACGAAACTGTTTCCACGTCATCATGTCGTCCAACGCCTTCAACCATTTGTCGCCATCATCGTCCAGCGACACGCCAATCACGTTTACCCGGCCTTCATATTTGTCTTTTATATCGCGCACCCCCGGCATTCCTGCCCTGCACGGTCCGCACCATGACGCCCAGAAATCCACAATATTAACCTTGTCGCGGCTGAGTACACTCTCCAGATTAACCTCTTCTCCACCCGTCGAAACCATGCGAAGATCGGCAAAGCGACGACCTTTCACAAACTTCATATAGCGTGGCATGTCGGCCAAAAACCTTTTATAGCGCAACGTATCGGCATTGCCCGCGAACTTGTCTGCCGTGGATTCCAGCATATCCTTAGTATAACAATAAGGCCGCTTCAGCTTTTTCAACTGCAATATGAGAGATATGGCATAATCAGGATGTGCGTTTATGAAATCATCATTGATGCGTTCCACCGTCTTTCTCTGCTCCGAAGCAATCATCTTAAGACTGTCGAGCTCACTCTGCGGACGTTCCACGGCATCGTTGCTCACCACATGATTGGTTGCTCCGATCAGGCTTTCCGTATGCCACAGCCTGTCTTCAGCCGCCATAACCGCGTCGCGCCATTCGTTGTAACGATTCTGTTCTGTTCCGCCACTGACAACTGCGGCGGTCTCGCTCATCATGGGCGACACCTCCGGCTCGTCATAATTCATCACACGCGGAAGACGTGTAACATCGTCAACAGCAACACTCATGTCAGCATTGTCGAGCATGACAGTAACATATCTTGCATCTCTATCGTTGAAAAACGAAGCAGCACGCGCATCGCAGAATATTATGTAAGCAAGCGCCGGACCATCAACATGTCCTGAAACCTCAAACGTTCCGTCCTTGACAAGCGCCTCTGCCAACGGCTGTTTACTTAAAACCATATTATTGAATCCGTAATACTCGGGAACGTCTATGTCATAGCAAATTACTACCTTCATGCTGTCGGCCACGCTTCCGACACTTCCTTTTATATTGAAATCCCGACATTCGGCCACACACGGTATGAGCAGGGCCATGAAAAAAAGCATCAGTCTTGTCATAATAGCAATATATATACGGTTAGTTTTCTCAAATATAAGAAATAAAGAACACACGTATATACAAGGCAGGAGAAATATAACATAAATTAAACCCAAACCAGTCATCAGACCGCATATGTTTTATATATTTTATGCATTCATGCTTTCAGCCGTCTTATTGTTTTCTATTGACCACTTTTTGTTGGATTTTTCTTGACATAGCCCGCTATGCCTGCAAAAAATCCAACGAAAATACGCTCTATACAAATCAAAAATACCGATAGAATTCCAATGACCGATTCGAGTTAAAAATGTGCAACAGAATGGGTATCAGACACACATCATTCTGTTGCACAATATATAAAAGCCACCTTACAAGCGGCATATGACATGACACATCAGAACTCAGCCAGAAGTCCGGCACAAGCGTCCTCTATCAGATCGAGAGCATAATCAAAGTCCGAATCGTCGCCGTAGTAAGGATCGGGAATCTCGCTGACGCCTGCATGGGATGTCATATACGAGCCAAGCATCCTCACCTTGTCCTTCTCCTCTGGCGTGGAAGCCATGGCAGTGACGGCACACACGTTGGCGTTATCCATCACAAGAATGAGGTCGAAGCGGCTGAAATCGGCCGTGGAAAGCTGACGTGCGCGACTGTCGAACTTATAACCGCGCACTGCTCCACGCCGGCGCATACGGCTGTCGGGCAACTGTCCGATGTGCCATCCGCCTATTCCGGCAGAATCGATGAAAAACTCGTCCTCGCGTCCGGCCTTCTCCACGAGCGCCTTCATCACGCCCTCGGCCGCCGGACTGCGGCATATATTGCCAAGACAAACAAACAACAGTCTTTTCTTACTTTTCTTCATAATCGTCGTCTAAAAGTGTCTGTGATTCGGGTATAGGATAATTGGCGCTCTCCTTCACGCCGAGCGACTTCAGCTCGTTGGCCTTCTGCACAATGCTCTGGCGTCCGGTATAAGCCTTGTTGTAGGCGTCGTCGTAGTCCTTGTGCAGAGTGTCGATGTCCTTCTTCAGCTTGTCGAACCTCTTGATGAACTCTCCCACGCGCTTTATCATCTCGTCCGCCATCTCGAAAACCTTCTTCTGGCTTTCGGTCTGAGCATACTGACGCCATGCAATCTGAATCATACGGAGTATTGCCATGAGGTTCTGCTGTCCGGTGATGAACACATGGCGGTCGAACGCCTCGCGCCATATCTTCGGGTCGTGAGCCAGTGCCAGCTGCAACGCACCTTCGTTCGGCACAAACATTATGACAAAGTCGATGGCCCGGCGAGGCTTTGTTATGTAGCGGCTGTAGTCTTTCTTCGCGAGATTAACGGCCTGCGTGCGCACACTCTTCACCAGATCATCGGCAAACTTGCGCTTCAACGCCTCGTCCTCTGTGTTCACATACTGATAGTAGGCATCGATGGACATCTTCGAATCTATCACCACGTCCTCGTTGTCAGGATAATGCAGGATGACATCGGGAATCATTCGCTTGCCGCTCTCGTCGTTCACGATGACGTTACCCTTGTCGTCTGTTATGGTCTGCTGCACGTCGTAGTCTATTCCACACCTGTAACCCTGCGCGTCGAGAATTTCGGTCAGCATGCGCTCGCCCCAATTACCCTGCGCCTTGTTGCCACCCCTTATTACGTTGGTGAGCATTGTCGCCGTGCGGTCTATCTTAGTAGTCTGGTCGCTCATGGCCTTGAGCTGCTCGGAGAGCGACGCCGTACTCTTGGCCGTCTCGCTGTTGGTGACACGTATTGCCTCCTGCAACTGCTTGAGATTGTCGCGCAGCGGCTTGGTGATGTTCTCCATACTCTCCGAGTTGTCGGCCTTCAGACGATCGGTGGTCTGATTGAGCACCTTCGTCGCAAGATTGGCAAACTGTTCCTGCACAGTCTTCAGCTGCTGTTCGAACTGCTCCTGCCGCATCTGCATCTCCTTCGAACTGTGCTCCTTCTCTGCCCTCAGTTCGGTGGCAACACGCTCTGCCTCCACCCTGGCCTGCATCAGTTCGCCGTTCATTCTGGACATCTCGGCCCGGGCATTTTCCGTATCCGCCTTGAGCTGCGCGGCGGTCTGCTCCAGTTGTGCGGCTCTCTGCTCGGCCAGAGCAAGTCCGGTTTTCACACTCCTGACCTTCGACTGCATGAAAAAAAACACAATCGCACAGCCGACAACAATTCCTATTATCAAATAAACTATCTCCATATTCAATTACATTTTAAAACATCTCCGCATTTTCCGCCCGCAGTACACAAACAACATGCCGGCAGGCATCATACAAGGAAAAACACGGGGAAGCGCAAATATAACAAAATAAATCCACTTTGCGCGCCACATTCCCAAAAATATTTCACACAGCAACAACAAAGTGACAATTAAAACATCAAAAAGGCACAGATATTTAATAAATAACCATTTTTATACGGTTTTATTATGAATCTTTATGTTTAATGCTATCAAAAAGCACACTGTGCGCGCACACGGTGGATTTTTTCGGAAAAAAGGTATAAAAAATTTTGGCAGACATAAAAAATGTCATATCTTTGTAAACGTTATCCTGAAAACAATCTTTTTACCTTAATGGAAGAGACTAATACCTATTGAAGATTTGAAGCGGTCGCCTGTGAAGGTTGTCGCTTTTTTATGTCTGAAGGCGGACAGCCCCCACCGCACGGCTATATAATCAAACACAAAAAACAATGGATAAAAAGACAGCAGACTACATAAGACTTCTTGCGGAAAAGTATGAGACGGCCGACTTTCTGAAAGACGACCCGAGCCTGTTCATGCACAAGGTGGAGAGCGCGGCAGACATGGAGGTGATGGCCTTCGCGGCATCGTGTCTGAGCTACGGATCACGCAAGCAGTTCTTCCCCAAAATACAATACATGCTCGACCGCTCCGGCGGAAGAATGGACGAATGGGTACGCAGCGGCAGCTTTGCCGACGACATACCCGACGAAGACCGGTGCTACTATCGCCTGTATACGCAGCACGACATGCACCTGTTGCTACAGACTCTGCGCGCCATGCTGACCGAACACGGCAGTCTGGGGCAGTTTGTCCGCGCCAATGCCACCGACGGCTACGGAGCCGTGAGCGCCCTGTGTGCCTACTTCGCCGAACGTAATGCAAGCACGGTGATACCGCGCGACACCAAGTCGGCATGCAAACGCGTGTGTATGTTCATGCGCTGGATGGTGCGCGACGGTTCGCCCGTCGATCTGGGACTGTGGACACGATTCATCGACAAGCGCACTCTCATCATGCCGCTCGACACTCACGTGGTGCAGCAGTCGCAGCGATTGGGACTGCTCACGAGCCGTACGGCGTCGATGAGTGCGGCACGCCGACTGTCGCAAGCCATGCTGGAGGTGTTCCCGGACGACCCTCTCAAAGGCGACTTCGCACTCTTCGGCTACGGAGTGAACAACAAGGGAGATCAGCCTACATAGTTCATCGGCCACGGACGACGGAGAAAGATTTAACACTTTTATGTTAATTCCGGACCCAAAAAAAGTTCAACCTCAAGATGCGCTACAGATTAAGGAGTGATACAGAAGTGCCTGTTTCGGGATGACGGAGACTGTCCGGCAATCCGTATTTTTCTCAAACGTCACGCAACAAGCACCTTTTCAGCACACGATGCAGCCCATATCAGGGCCTGAAATGCACCATATCACACCATGATAATGCCCATATCACACCACGATAAAGCCAATATCACGCCTCAATAAAGCCAATATCACGCCTCAATAAAGCCTGTTTCGCACGACTGTAAAAAGTCCCGTAAGACATCAGCCGGCGTAACCCGCTGTCGTACAGTAACTTCCGTAAAGTGTCTGAGAATCGCGTATTTGCGACCGACACGGGTGTCGCACGCAAATATCGCAGCCACAGAGACGTATGATTTAACATTCGCCGGTTTTTAGTTGTCGCCACACGCATAAAGACCTTCGCCCGCCAGTCCCGACAACCCGCCCCATACACGGATACAGTGACCTCTGCAGACCGTTCCTTTTTACTTTCTTTAACCATTCATATCTATAACTTACGATATTTTTCAATAAATTTGCAAAATATGAGAATAGACATTATCACTGTTTTGCCCGAGATGCTCGAAGGCTTTGTCAACGAGTCGATACTCGCAAGGGCACAGAAAAAAGGACTGGCAGAGATACATCTGCACAACCTGCGCGACTACACCAAGGACAAATGGCGTCGTGTGGACGACTACCCGTACGGAGGATTTGCCGGAATGGTGATGCAGTGCGAGCCGATAGACCGCTGCATATCGGCACTGAAGGCCGAACGCGACTACGACGAGGTGATATTCACTTCGCCCGACGGCGAGCAGTTCAACCAGCACGTGGCCAACGACCTGTCGATGAAGGAGAACATGATAATACTGTGCGGCCACTACAAAGGCATTGACCAGCGTGTGCGCGACCATCTCATCACACGCGAGATAAGCATCGGCGACTATGTGCTCACCGGAGGCGAACTGGCTGCGGCAGTGATGGCCGACGCCATAGTGAGAGTGGTGCCGGGAGTGATAGGCGACGAGCAGAGTGCCCTGAGCGACTGTTTCCAAGACGACATGCTATCGGCCCCCATATACACCCGCCCTGCCGACTATAAGGGATGGAAGGTGCCGGACATACTGCTCAGCGGCAACGAAGCCAAGATAAAGGAGTGGGAAATGGAACAGGCCATGGAGCGCACACGCCGCCTGAGGCCAGACCTTCTGGAGAAATGACCTCCGCCGTAAGACGATACACGACAAGCACACGCGACTAAGAACCGGAACAACCTGCAATTATGATATGAAAACCTTCAACCTTATCCATAAAACACTGTGTGTCTTCATAACGCTGATGGCATACTGTCTGACGGCGACAGCCATCGGCGGCGACAACGACAAGCCGCTGCGCGTGGCCGTGGCGGGAGTTGCCCACGGCCATCTGAACGACATTGTATCGCGCATGGACAGGGGCGACTTCGAAGTGGTGGGCGTATATGAGAAAGACGACCGCATGCGCCGGCATAACGGACTCATCGCCCACAACAGCAGGATACCGGCATTTGCCGATCTGGGAGAGATGCTCGACAGCATACATCCGGAGGCAGTGGTGGCTTACGGTGCGATATACGACCACATGAAGGTGGTGGAGGAATGTGCTCCGCGTGGCATACATGTGATGGTGGAAAAGCCGCTGGCAGCGGACATGAAACACGCCCGCCGCATGGCAAAGCTGGCACGTGAGCACGGCATTCTGCTGCTCACAAACTATGAGACGAGCTGGTACAGTTCCAATCACGAGGCTTACAGAATGGTGAAGGAAGGACAGATAGGCGACATAACGCGCATACTTGTGTACGACGGGCACCAGGGACCGATAGAGATAGGATGCGGCAAGGACTTCACCACATGGCTGACCGACCCGGTGATGAACGGCGGAGGAGCGATAACCGACTTCGGATGCTACGGCGCAAACATCGCCACATGGCTGTTCGACGGCCGCAAACCGCTGAGTGTCTATGCCGTGACAAACCATCAGAAACCCGAGAAATATCCGAAGGTGGACGACGACGCCACCATCATACTGCAGTATCCCGATGTGACAGTGCAGCTCATGCCGTCGTGGAACTGGCCGATGAACCGCAAGGATATGTACATATACGGCTCGAAGGGATACATCTATCAAAGCACCGCATCGCGCATGTCGCTCTACAAGGACGGCAAAGAGACGGACGTCAGACCGACAAAACTGAACGCTCCATACGACGATTCGTTCCGCTATCTGAAGGCTGCCGTGCGCGGAGAGATAACGGTGCAGCCCACAGACCTCGCATCGCTGGAGAACAATCTGACGGTGGTGGAGATTCTGAGTGCCGCAGTGAAGAGCGCACTCACCGGCAAACCGGTACGCCTGAAATAACGCCACGACACAGATGCCGTACATAAACAACAGACACTACGCCTGCCGCCGGAGACACGGTCCCCACTCCGGCACGGACGACATAAACAAAAGTTGGGGACCACAATTAAAACCTAAATTGATTATGAGAGAATTGACAGTACTTCCACAGTTGGGATTTACAGAAGCGCTGAGCGCCGCATGGAACAAGATAGCACAATTCAACGGCCGTTCGCGCCGTTCCGAATACTGGTGGACTTATCTTGTAGCCACTATCCTTAACTTCATCTTTACATTCGTTCCAGTAATCGGGAGTCTGATATCGCTTCTTATAAGCCTGGCTCTTATCCCGATAACATTCCGCCGTCTGCACGACACCGGCCGCAGTGGATGGTGGTATGGCGTAAGTCTGATAGGCGGTCTTGCCTTCTTCGTCTTCTTCATATTCGTACTCATAGGCTCACTCGGCGTAAGCGAGAGCCTGTCGGACCTGTCGTCAATGTCTGATAATGAAATCATAGAAAAGATGCTCACCGGTGTGACACTGGGTTATGTGGCAATCGGACTGCTGATAGGAATTGTCTATAACATCATTCTGCTCGTATTCCTCTGCCAGGACAGCCATATGCAAGACAACAAATATGGCCCGTCACCAAAATACGTCGACATGGACACAAACGCGGACATGACAGAGAGAAGATACGACACAATGTAACAAGACGGGCAAAAAGTGCACAAAACCGCTTGGCGGACATCTACCAGGCGGTTACATATATAAACCAGAAAAAACAAAAAGATAATGAAAAAAATCGAAGCAACCCCTTCCGTAGGATTCGGCGATGCCGTGAAATCATCGCTCAACCGCCTGACCGACTTCAAAGGCCGCACACGCCGTTCGGAGTTCTGGTGGACAATACTGGCATACTACATATGCGTGTTGATCATTAATTTAATACTGGGTATGATTCTGCCGCAGACAGCATTGACCATAATAGGCATAATACTTCAGTTTCTCATCTTCGGCGCAACGGTACGACGCCTGCACGATACAGGCCGGAGCGGATGGTGGGTCGGCATAAGCTGGATTGTGAGCATCATCAGTTCAATATACGTTATGGCAAACAGCGACATACTGATGAGCGTAAACATAAACCCGGAAGAAATAATGGAGTTTGCCAGTGCACCGGCAACCATAGGCATAACGGCAATCAACACAATTTTAAATATCATCGTCATAATATTCTGTCTGCTCGACAGCAAAGCAGAAACCAACAAATATGGCGAATCGCCGAAATATAAAGAGACTGAGGAATGACATTCGGAGAAAGGCCTTGTAACAGACATGTGACAAAGGCCTGGGTTTATTTTTTATCCATAAATTGTTTACAGAAGGCTTCGCCAAGTGCGAAGCCTTCTTCGTAGAGAGCCTCCAGCTTCTTAGTGTCTTTCTCTATACGGCCCACCTCCATCGGCTTCAGCGGACGTATACAGGTGATGCGTCCTTCATCTTCCAGACGGTCTATCATGTCGAGCTGGCGGTTGTAAACCTCTATGCGATGGCTCAGAGCCACACGCAGACGCGGATAGTCGCGGTAGATGAAGCGCGGTATCTTTATGTCATGGCCGTCGTTGCGATAGCCTTTGTTGCGTGTCAGCACCACCACGTTGTGACTATAGCCCTTCTGCATGGCATGCTCTACAGGAATGCTGTCGGCAATTCCGCCATCAAGCATCGGCTTTCCGTCCACAAAGACAATCTTACTCACATACGGCAGACTGCTCGAAGCACGCACCACATCAAGCGCACGCTGACGGTCGTGACGCTCCGACAGATATTCGGCAAGACCCGTACGGCAGTTTGTAGTCACCATTTCAAACTCCGTTTCGCTTTCGAAAAACGTGTCGAAATCAAACGGTATATAGCTGTTTGGAAATTTGTCGTAAAGCAGTTTCTGGTCGAATATGCAACCCTGGGTGATAAGATAGCGCAATCCGATATAATCGTAGCGCGCCAGATAGTCGATATTTGAGATTCGGGCGCGTCGAGGCTGACGGCTTACGTAGGACATGCCGTTGCATGCTCCGGCCGACACCGCCACAATGTAAGGAAAATACAAATTGTGTTTCATGAACGCATCGAGTACGCCCGTGGTGAAAACACCACGCATACCACCACCTTCAAGCACAAGCCCCGTATTTTTGTCCATTTGTATAAAAACTGTTTAAAACGCTCTGCAAAATTACACATTTTAAATATAAAAATTGTAACTTTGCAAACAATTGACATGATAATTTAATATATGTTTGACAAACAGACCTACGTAAACCGTCGCGCCAAGCTCAGAAGTCTTGTAAAGGACGGCATAATCATACTTTTCGGTAATAACGAGTCGCCCTGCAACTACCCAAGCAACGGCTACTATCCGTTCAGACAGGATTCATCGTTCCTGTATTATTTCGGTCTGAACAGAGACGGACTCGTAGGAGTGATCGACATAGACAACAACCGTGAGACAATCTTCGGTAACGACATCGACATCGAAGACATTGTCTGGTACGGCAGCGTGGACAGCGTGCATGACCTCGCGGCACAGGTGGGCGTGGAAAACACCGCACCGATGCGTGCACTGAAGAGCGCATGCAACGAGGCACTGCGACAGAAACGTAAGATACACTTTCTGCCGCCCTACCGTCATGACATAAAAATACAGATTTTCGATCTGCTCGGCATTCACCCTGTACAGCAGAAGGAAGCTGCAAGCATGGAGCTCATAAAAGCAGTGGTGAGCATGCGTTCCGTAAAGGAGCAGCAGGAGATTGAAGAACTGGAGAGAGCAGCCGAAATAGGCTATCTGATGCATACAACAGCCATGAAGCTGACACGTCCGGGAGTGACTGAGAAGTTCGTAGGCGGGCAGGTGGACGGAATCGCCCACTCATACGGCGCCATGGTGAGTTTCCCTACCATCTACAGCCAGCACGGCGAGATAATGCACGGCAATCCATCGATGAGCATTCTGGAAGCAGGACGACTCGCTCTGTGTGACGCCGGAGCAGAAACAATAAACAACTACTGCTCGGACAACACACGCACGATGCCTGTAAGCGGCAAGTTCACACAGCGTCAGCTGGAGATATACAGCATTGTGGAAGCATGCCACGACTATGTACTGGAAGTAGCCAAGCCCGGAGTGAAATACTTTGACGTGCATCTGGCTGTGTGCCGCCTTATGACCGAAAGACTGAAAGAGCTCGGACTGATGAAGGGCGACACCGACGAGGCTGTAGCAGCAGGCGCACACGCCATGTTCCTGCCGCACGGCTTGGGCCACATGATGGGCATGGACGTACACGACATGGAGAACCTCGACCAGATAAACGTAGGCTTTGACGAAGAGACTCGTCCTAATCTCGAACAGTTCGGAACAAACTGTCTGCGCATGGGACGCCGCCTGCAGCAGGGCTTTGTTGTGACCGACGAACCGGGAATATACTTCATCCCCGCACTCATCGACGACTGGAAGGCAAAAGGACACTGCAAGGAGTTCATCAACTTCGACCTGCTCGAGACATACAAGGACTTCGGTGGAATACGCATCGAAGACGATATTCTCATAACCGAAAACGGTTGCCGTTTCATCGGAGAAAAGAGAATACCTTATCATCCGAAGGACGTTGAGGCATTCATGGAGAACAATCAATAAAAACAAACTATACAACAACAAACTATGAAGAAAATCATGACACTTGCGTTCCTCGCCATGATGGCCATGGGAGTGAGCGCCCAGGACAAGAAGGAAAACAGCAACAAGCCTGTTTTCACAGTTGTCAAGGAGAATCCTATCACAAGCATCAAGGACCAGAGCCGCAGCGGCACATGCTGGGACTACTCTACACTTGCTTTCTTCGAGAGCGAAATACTCAAGGCTACAGGCAAGACATACGACCTGTGCGAGTCTTTCGTTGCAAACAAGAACTACATGGAACGTGCAATCCAGGTTGTACGCCTGCACGGTGACTGCCAGTTCTCACAGGGAGGTTCGGCTTACGACGTTTACCACGTGCTGAAAACATACGGTATCTGCCCGGAAGATGCAATGCCGTTCCCTGGTTCACTCTACGGTGACTCACTGAACAACTTCAACGAGTTCTTCTCTCTGATGGAACCGTATGTTGCAGCCGTTTCAAAGAGTTCTGCAAAGAAACTCTCAGGACAGTGGAAGGTCGGACTGCAGGGTATTCTCGACGCTTATCTCGGCAAATGCCCGGAGAGCTTCACATACGAAGGCAAGACATACACTCCGAAGTCATTCGCTGAAAGCCTCGGACTGGATTGGGGCAACTATGTGACAATCACAAGCTACACACATCATCCGTTCTACACAAAATTCCCGGTTGAAGTACAGGACAACTGGCGCAATCCGGGTTCATGGAACCTGCCGATTGAAGACATGGCACGCATCATAGACAATGCTGTGATGAACGGTTACACCGTAGCATGGGGCGGCGACGTGAGCGAGGAAGGATTCACACGCACAGGTCTGGCTTACTCTTACGACACAGACGCTATGCAGAGCTATGCAGGCAGCGACATGGCACGCTGGCTGAAGCTGTCTTCTTCAAAGCGTACAAACATCATCGACTCTCTGGGATGCAAGGTGCCTGAGCTCACTCCGACACAGGAGAAGCGTCAGGAGCGTTACGACAACTGGGAGCTGACAGACGACCACGGAATGCTTATCTTCGGTATCGCAAAAGACCAGAACGGCAAAGAATACTACATGGTAAAGAACTCATGGGGTGAAGCCGGTGACTACAAAGGAATCTGGTATATGTCGAAGAACTTCATCGTTGCAAACACAATGGACTATATGGTGAACATCAACGCCATTCCTAAGGACATCCGCAAGAAGATGGAGGATGCTGTGAAGAAAGCCGGCATAGGCGAATAAGGATTTTCTTATAACAGAGAATAAAAACGGTTTGGGGCAATTGTTTGTATAACACACAAACAATTGCCCCAAATTTTTATTAATAACAAATATTTCAATTTCCCCAAATATAAAATCCAACCTGTGAATATAAAAATAACATTCCACAATTTTATCAAAATCAATATTTGTATTACCAGCATTCATTATTAATATTTGTTAATAATAAACATAACAACAATTCAATTATAGCAATATTTATTAACTTTGTAGAAATTCTAAGGAAAAACAAGCTGGGATATTATGACAAAAAACAAACTTTAATTAAGCATACGTCCACTCTATCATTACTATTTCATTAGAAACACCATCATTTTATTTAATATTAACTCAACAATAAAAACTATGAGAAAACTAACAGTTTCAGTACTATTGTTGTCATATTCACTATTGTATGGCAACACCATCGATGTTTATTTTTACAATGTCTCGGACAAATCTCCATTCAAATCTGCAATCGATGTAAAGAATATTGTATTCAATGAGAACAATGTCACAATTACTTATAACAACGGAAACAACGAAAGTGTACCATTGGCAAACATTAGCAATATACGTTTCTACAACACTGAAGAAACTGGCATAAACAATGCTGTGTCTGCAAATGATACAAAAGTAATATTTAATGACAACGTATTACAAATATGTTCATCAGATAATATCGATCGCATTGACATATATACAACAAGTGGACAAAACATAAAAACAATAAATAAAGTGACAGCAAACATAATCGTTCCCATCAACAACCTTCCATCCGGTATATATGTTGTTAAAGTGACAGTAGCAGACGATGTGTGTATTCAGAAATTTATTAAACAATAAATATATGGAATATGAAAACTAACGTAAAATTCCGATTGTTAGCTTATGCGATAATAATCTTTACAAATATTGCGGATAGCTACGCACAAAACGAAGAGACACACAGTCTATATTTCTATAATAACGGCAATATTGTATTTATGGAAAACATGAACGATATTGACAACATTGTGCTCAGCGATGATAAAAAGCAAATGACATTCCTCAATAAAGAAGGTCAGACTCTGTTTGAATCCTCTACAACAGGAATAAGCATGAATGCAGAAACTTATCAGGACATCTTCAGTGACAAATCAAAATCTGAAGCATGGCTTGAGCACACATTTTCATTATTAGAGGGTGCAAACCGAGAGATAGCACATGTAGGAAATGGGACAAACAAAAGCAGTTGGAATCCTTTCTGCTTTGACGACTGTATATACTATGGACACCATGACAACGCTATTAATTCATCTGCACCCGCCTGGGCTTCATGGAGTTCTTTCCATACAGGCAACTATGACAGCGAAACAGGACAAGACTGTTGGAAAAATAGTTATAAAGGCATATACCAAGCTACTACTTTCATAAATAACATAAGCAAATGCAAGGCAATGAGCGATATGGAAATACTGGACAACATTGGGCAGGCACGATTTGTACGCGCTTACTTTTACTGGCTTCTCCTACGCAAATATGGCCCTGTACCTCTATTATCCAATGAAGATATGGCAAAAAAAGATGGTTGCATTGCAGTTCCACGCAATACATATGAAGAGGTGGCCTGCTACATAGCGTCTGAAATGGTTAAAGCCGCACAGGAAATACAATATGAAAAACGCGATGCCGCAAACATAGGACGTCCTACAAAAGGGGCATGTCTGGCAACACGTGCTCTTGCATACATCTATGCAGCAAGTCCACTTGCCAACGGACAACTCGGCAACGGATATCATAATACCAACATAACTGATGACATAGCAAAAAATCTTAAAGACAAAAACGGCAACAGTCTGCTAAGTATGAATTATGACGAAAGCAAATGGGCACGTGCAGCGGCTGCATGCAAGGATGTAATAGAAACAGGTATTTATGAATTATATCATGCTCCGTTCAACACGTCAGACACAATGGAGGAGCCAGCAACAATAGTTCCACCAGCTGATGGTAATTTCTCAGACAAAAACTGGCCAAATGGATGGAAGGACATTGATCCGCAGAAATCTTATGCAAAGGTGTTTAACGGTGATATCTATCCGCAAGACAATCCGGAGCTGATATTCTCAAGAAACAACAAAATGTTAAATGATATAAACCAATCCATCGAGTATATTGTCCTTTATTCTATGCCTGTCACCTGTGGAGGATATAACTCCATCGGACTTACACAAAAAATGATTGACGCATATTATATGAACGATGGAACAGACGTTCCCGGCAAAGATTCAGAATTAAATGGTAGCGATGGTTCAGATCGTATCAAGGGTTGGACAAAACGTCAGAATTACAAAGATTATCCTCCATTGAAAGTAAACGTTTCTATGCAATATGCAAATCGTGAGCCTCGTTTCTATGCATCCGTAGCTTTCAGCGGAAGCGTATGGGAGAATGCCAGTGACCCGATAGCATCAAATCGTAACAGACAAATATTTTACTATTGTGGTGGCGGTGATGGTTATTACACCGATGGTTCAGATTATCCTCGCACTGGTATTGGCATGCGAAAATGGTATAACACGAAAGACTATATATCAGAACAATACTCGACAAACAACATTTGTGCAAAAACGGAAACAACAATACGCTATGCAGACATACTTCTGATGTATGCTGAAGCACTTAACGAAATTGAAGGTTCTTATAATATTAAATCCTGGGACGGTTCTAAAACATACAATATCAGCAGAGACTTAAATGAAATAAAGAAAGGTATACAGCCAATACGTATACGCGCCGGCGTGCCTGACTATAGTGAATCCACTTATACCGAGAAAGACAAACTTCGCGAAAAAATCAAACGTGAACGCATGATTGAACTTATGGCAGAAGGAAAACGCTATTTTGACTTACGCCGCTGGATGGATGCTCCGAATGAAGAAACTCAGAAAATATATGGTCTTGACATTATGAAGACACGAAATGAACAAGATGCATTCATGCTTGTCACACCATCATCAACTCTCACAAGCACATTCTCTGATAAAATGTATTTCTGGCCTATACCTTCCTCGGAATTCTACATCAACACAGAACTCACACAAAATCCCGGATGGTGATCGAATAATCAATATCTGACAAAATAAAGTCTAAATGATGTAATGTACGGATACTAAAATACACATACATGATATTTTCATAAAAAGATGTGTTTTCAGTATCCGTATTTTTTACCCATCAATACACGGCCACGTACAAATCTAACACGATCATTTAATTGTAGATATTTATATTAAAACAAACAATAATACCATGTTTTCCATTTTTATTTTGTAACTTTACGGGCAGTTTATGTGCGTCAATCCGCACTTTTCCCTCATGCAGAATAAAAAATAAAAACTATATAATGCTTTTCAAATGGAATTACAAGCCACCAACATCCGAAGAAAGACAAGCGGCTGATGAATTAGGAGGAAAGCTCAACATCAGCCCCATTCTTGCCGGACTGCTCATTAAACGGGGCATCACTACAGAATCGGCGGCCAAACGTTTCTTTCATCCGCAACTCTCCGACCTCATCAATCCTTTTCTGATGAAAGACATGGATGTGGCCGTTGACAGACTGAACGACGCCATGGGACGCAAGGAACGCATCATGGTGTATGGCGACTACGACGTCGACGGATGCACGGCCGTGGCATTGGTATACAAGTTCCTGCTGCAGTTCTATTCAAACATAGAATACTATATTCCCGACCGCTACGACGAAGGATACGGCGTAAGCAAGAAAGGAATAGACTATGCGCATGCGAACAACGTGAAGCTGATAATAATTCTCGACTGCGGAATAAAGGCGGCCGAGGAGATAGCTTATGCCAAATCGCTGGGCATAGATTTCATCATATGCGACCATCATGTGCCTGACGAGGACATGCCGCCGGCTGTGGCAATACTCAACCCCAAGCGCAGCGACGACACCTATCCATTCAAGCATCTCTGCGGATGCGGTATAGGTTTCAAGTTCATGCAGGCATTCGCAAAGAACAACAGCATTCCATTCTCAAGACTTATGCCTCTGCTCGACCTGTGTGCCGTGAGCATAGCCGCAGACATTGTACCCGTGACAGACGAGAACCGCATACTCGCCTATCACGGACTGAAGATTCTGAACCAGAATCCGAGCACAGGACTGAAGGCAATAATCGATATCTGCGGACTGAACAACCGTGAGATATCAATGAGCGACATTGTGTTCAAAATCGGACCGCGCATAAATGCATCGGGAAGAATAGAGAACGGAAGGGAAAGTGTGGATCTGCTTGTTGAAAAGGAATTCTCGCACGCACTGGAAAAGGCAAAACACATAGACTGCTACAACGAACAGCGCAAGGACATAGACAAACAGATGACGGAAGAGGCGAACCAGATTGTGGCCCGCCTGGAAAGCCAGCGCCACCGTTCGTCCATTGTACTGTATGACGAGAACTGGAAAAAAGGTGTAATAGGAATAGTGGCTTCACGTCTCACTGAAATTTATTTCAGACCGACAGTGGTGCTCACACGCGATGGCGACCTGGCTACAGGCTCGGCGCGCAGCGTGACCGGATTCGACGTTTATTCTGCCATAAAGAGCTGCCGCGACATCCTTCTGAACTTCGGAGGACACACCTATGCGGCAGGACTGACACTGAGATGGGACGACATTCCAGAGTTCAGGCGCCGTTTCCAGAAATATGTCGACAACCACATACAGCCGGAACAGACAGAAGCCATGCTCAATATTGACACAGTGATAGACTTCAAGGACATCACCAAACGACTGCACAACGATCTGAAGAAGTTCTCACCATTCGGTCCGTGCAACCAGAAACCTATTTTCTGCACCGTGGGAGTGTACGATTACGGCACAAGCAAGGTGGTGGGACGTGAGCAGGAACACATCAAGCTGGAGCTTGTCGACTCAAAGTCAAGCAATGTTGTCAACGGCATTGCCTTCGGCCAAAGCGCATCGGCACGGTACATCAAATCGAAAAGAAGTTTCGACATTGCCTACACACTCGAGGACAATGTTTTCAAGAAGAACATGGTGCAGCTGCAGATAGAGGACATACGTCCGGCCGAAGACGACGAAAACGAATAAGCGTCTTCACACTCCGACAACCATACAAAACACATTATCTGCGTGGGCAACGGTTCTGACAAATATACAAGAATACTGCGCCAATACTGGGGCCACTCCGACTTCAGGGGAATACAGCGCGACATTATCGAAAGCATCGGCAGCGGACACGACACACTCGGACTGATGCCGACCGGAGGCGGCAAGTCGATAACCTTTCAGGTTCCGGCTCTTGCTGCTGAGGGAGTGTGTATTGTCATCACGCCGCTCATCGCCCTGATGAAAGATCAGGTGTACAACCTGCGCCGACGCGGCATAATGGCTGCAGCAATATATTCCGGCATGACACGTCATGAAATATTACGCACTCTCGAGAACTGCATACTCGGCAGTACGAAGGTGTTGTACGTATCACCGGAACGCATTGCCTCTGAACTGTTCAAAACAAAACTGCGCCACATGCGCGTGAGCTTCATAACTGTTGACGAAGCCCACTGTATAAGCCAATGGGGCTACGACTTCAGACCTTCATACCTTCACATCTCCGACATAAGAAAGATAAAACCGGATGCGCCGGTGCTCGCACTGACAGCCACAGCCACAAAACAGGTGGCCGACGACATACAGAGGAAATTGCAGTTCAAGGATGCGAACATGTTCCGCATGAGCTTCGAACGCAAGAATCTGGCATATATCGTGCGCCATGCCACCGACAAACGAGAAGAGATGCTCCATATTCTGCGGAGCGTCAAGGGCAGTGCGATAGTATATGTAAGAAGCCGAAGACGAGCCTCGGAGATAAGCGAATGGCTGGAACAGAACGATGTGGAAGCGACTTTCTATCATGCCGGACTGGAACACTCCGTAAAAGACGAGCGGCAGAAAGAATGGCATGATGACAAAAAGCGCGTGATGGTGGCCACAAACGCATTCGGTATGGGTATTGACAAACCGGATGTGCGTCTGGTGATACACTTTGACTGTCCAAGCTCGCTTGAGGCTTACTTTCAGGAAGCCGGGCGTGCAGGCCGCGACGGAGAAAAGTCGTACGCCGTACTTCTGTATAATGGCAGTGACGAACCCAAGCTGCGGAAACGCATAACCGACGAATTTCCGGAGAAAGAATACATCCGCGGAGTATACGATCATCTTGCAAGCTTCTTCCAGATAGCCGTACACAGCGGTTGCGGACACACATTCATGTTTGACATAAGAAAATTCTGCCGCACCTACAAACTGTTTCCTATTCAGACGGACGCCGCACTGAAGATTCTTGAACGTGCCGGATATCTTGAATACAACACAGATCCGAATTCTGATCCTCGCATCGTATTCCTTATCTCGCGCGAACAACTTTACATTCTGAACGAGCTGTCACCGCTTGAGGACAGACTCATAACAACATTGCTGAGAAACTACGGTTCGCTGTTCATCGACTACACATACATTGACGAGGACATGATTGCAAGACAGGCGGACCTGACAAGCCAGCAGATATACCTCCTGCTCAAAGGCCTCACACAGAAACGCATACTGCACTTTGTGCCACGCAGCAAGACACCGTTCATCACATACACGCGCGACAGGGTGGACGGCGAGAATCTCATGATCACACACGATGTGTATGAAGACCGCAAGGAACAGTTCACCCAAAGAATAAACACCGTAATAAGTTACGCCACAAACGACAACGTGTGCCGCAGCCGGCAGCTGCTCAGATATTTTGACGAAACGCGCTCGAATGACTGCGGACAGTGCGACGTGTGCCTCGCACATAAAAGAAATCCCGACAGAAAACAGCAGCTGAAGGACGCAAGAAGCATGATAACAGAAGTGCTCAACGACAAAAAACAGCACCATCTGACAGAACTGCTGAAACTTCCCTTACCTTCGGAGATACTCGACACGGCATTGGAACAACTGATATTCGAAGAAATGATCAGAGTGGACAGCAGTTATATTTACATAGAATAACCCGACTCCCACATAAGACAATAATCCTCAGCCATTCACGACTTTTGAGCCTATATGCGTTCAGCCTCTTACAGAATAGGCTTTATCAGGCTGCAAAACGGCCTGTTTCAGGCCATGAAACGAGCCATTTTAGAGGATGAAACGGCCCATTTCAGAGCACAATACGGGCTGTTTCGCAACACGATATCGACCGTTTGGCAGCACGGAAGAATTTATCAGACAAAACAAGCCCATATCAAACCTTGTCAATACATGAAACATAAGAAGCACTGAACACAGGCCTCAAAGCTCAAGTACGACCCGCAGGACATAAAAGAATGATAAGCGAAGAGCGACTGAGGGACATCAGAAATCAAGCCACATCTTCAATGCAGCAATCTTCTCACGGCTGACCTGTATCATACGGTCACAAGGAGGCGTTACACGCACCGACCATTTTCCAAAAAAATAAGGCTCAATATTGCACACTGATGCAGCAGACAATATGAACTGACGGTTCACACGGAAGAAGATCTTCGGATCAAGCTGTTCCTCAAGTTTACTCAGGGTCATGTCAACAATATGGCTGCGTCCCTGTTTGGTCACGGCATAAGTTATCTTATCCTCAGAACGGAAATAGGCAATGTCTGCTACCTGCAATGTAGAGAACCGCGATCCGGATGCGACAAGAAAACGTGTGCGATACTGGCGTGAAGCACCGGATGACAACACATTCAGAAATTCTCCCGCATCGAATATGCTCCCAAGTCCGGCAATACATCCTGCCGCACTGTATCTTTCAAACTTCCGTATCGCCTCGGCAAGACGTTCTTTTCGTACAGGTTTCAACAGATAATCGACACTGTTCACCGTAAAAGCCCGTACAGCATACTCGTCATAGGCCGTGGTGAACACAATCATGCTCTGCGGATGTGCCTGCTCGATAAGGTGAAAGGAAATACCGTCGGCAAGCTGTATGTCAAGAAACATTATGTCAGGATGGGGATTGACGGCAAGCCACGCCGCCGCTTCCTCAATACTACCCGGCAAGACCACAACATCCCACTGTGGCCGCAACTCAAGCACCATACTTTCGAGCAGACGCGCTGCCGGTAGCTCGTCTTCAACTATCGCTGCCCTGATCTTATTCATATATCAAAGGAACTTTTACGGTGAAAAACTCTTTCTCGGGTATAACTTCTATATCATGGCCACACAACAGCATATAGCGCTGCGACAGATTGTTGAGTCCCATTCCGGACGTTCTTGAAATCTGCTTGGGCTGGATACGGTTCGAAACGGTAAGCCACATGTCCTCAGAACGTTTCTCTGTGTCGAGTACCACTATCATCGGGCGTGCCATGGTTATGGCATTATGCTTTATGACATTCTCTATCAGAAGCTGCAATGTCAAAGGCGGGATATTCATGTCGAGCACCGATTCATCAAGACGATTGTCAACATCAATACACTCACCCATTCTCACCCGCTGCAGTTGAAGATATACATCGACAAATTCAAGTTCCTCGCTCACAGTTACAGTCTGTCTGTCGTGACAATCGAGAATGTAACGGTAGGCATCTGCCAGATTACGTGTGAACTCAGCAGCACGCGGCGGATTATATTCAATTTCGGCAACAAGCGTATTCAGGCTGTTGAATAGAAAATGTGGATTAAGCTGATTCTGCAAAGCCGCATAACGTGCCTGTGCCGAACTTTCCTCAAGCAGGCTGGTTCTGCGATACTGACTCATAAGATCGGCGTAGAACCGGTTCATCATGAAAAGGCTCAAAAGTATGAGTTCCATGAACCATACGCATAACACACCGACTGTACCACGCCATGCAAGAGCAAAAAGGTGGGACGAACCGATAATGAACTTTGCCATGACCAGCAGCAGATAATTGAGAACAAGCAAACCTGCTGCCGAAATGAAGAAGAACAGGAATATGCGTCTGCGGTCACGAATAAATCCCGGATAGGCCGGTCCGATGCGTCTGTTGACAAATCTCATGCCCAGACCTACACCATTGAACAGCAACAGCACTGCAACGATAGCTTCCGGTGTAAGCAGATTGAGCTGTTGGCGTGCCGGGATGTCGCCACTGGTGATAAGCAGCAGATATGAACAACAACCGATGGCCGAGAAAATAAGTATATCGGCCAGACACGAATTACGGAATGTATCTGATTCTGACATAAGATGTTGTCTGTATTTTTATTGGTATCTGCAAATGTACTGATTTTTCAATTACCACAAGCCCACTCCAATGCACTTTTTGCGATACAGGCATTCAGTTTGGAACGCACAAAATTGCGGCGTGCCTCCTCATGATATATCTGTGCATTGATGACATCTACCACCGAAACGCTTCCCTCACGGTATCTGTCAATGGCCATGGCCTCGCTCTCGGATGCCTTGCTCAATGAGTTTTCCGTAATACGTACCTGCTCCGCAGCCTGGACATAATTGCAGCGTGCGGTCTCTACCTCAAGACGCAAGCCATCGGCAATCTTACTTCTGCGTTCACGTGCTATTGCAACATTATGATTACCTATACGACGCGTACGGCGACGTTTGCCCCACTCGAAAACCGGAACGCTAAGTTTGGCATAAACGGCATAATTAGGATCTATATCTGCGTGGAAATCATAACCGGGAGACGAGAAACCGCCATCCACACCTACAGACAGCACCGGCATATAACGCGAGTTGGATATCTTGGAGTCAGACTGGCTGATGCGTATGCCGCCTTCTGCCATAAGCATCTCAGGGCGTTGGGACACAATGGCCGAAACATCACCTGACACAAGTGGAAGTGCTAAAGAATGACATACAACAGAATCGGTGGCTATGTGTTCATCTGAAGGTACGCCGGCCAAAGCATTAAGCGACAGACGTGCCACCTCTGCGTCATTAAAAGCACATTTCACCTGATAGTCTGCATCATTAAGACGGACTTCCGCCATAAGCAGGTCATTACGGTCGGAATATCCTTCCTCCACTCTCTGACGCACGACCTCGACAAACTGCTGCACCGCGTCCCTATAACCAACTGCAACAGACGCAAGCTCATTCTGAGCCACACTGTTCCAATAACGCACATCAGCCTCATAACGCACGTCATTCGAAACACGCCTTACTTCAAGACGCGCATTCTCATCTTCCGCACATGCCTTCTCATAACCGGCACGCAAAGCTCCTCCGGAATAAACAGGCTGCGATATATTCAGTGATATGCCATATTTGATATTACGGCCTTCGAAAGACAAACGATTATCTGTACCCGGCAACGTAACGTCAAGAGCCAATGGGTTTCCTGTATAATTGAAATTCGCACTGCCGGACAGTTTCGGAAGGAAATCGGCTTTGGCCGACAATCGTGCCTCACCACTTGCTCTGGCCGCATGAGTTGCTACCTTAATGTCCTGGCTATAGGCAACCACACGATTACGATAAGATTCAAGCATCACATTATCCTGTGCGTTAGAACGCATAACACCAGACAGGACAACAAAACCAATGAAATATATCTTATGTTTCATTTCCATCATATTTAATGTTCGTATTAAAACTGCTATAACTTATACATTTGCCGTCTCCGGATAAAAAATTGCATAAAGTGCCGGAGTTACAAAAAGCGTAAGCAATGTGGCAAACGACAGTCCGAAGACGATTGTGGCTGGCATACCTCCAAACACCACATCAAACAACAGAGGAATACTTCCAAATATTGTTGTGACAGCAGCCATGAGCACCGGACGCATACGGGAGACTGTGGCCTCAACAATTGCTTTGCCTGGCATCACACCGGCACGACGCTGCAGATTGACTTCATCCAACAGCACGATGACATTCTTTATTATCATACCAAGCAATCCAAGCCATCCGGCAATACAGAAGAATCCAAACTGGAAACCTGTGACCAACAAGCCAACAACCACTCCAATGACAGACAATGGCAGAATGAGGAATATGATGAATGGCTGACGGAAATTGCCGAAAAGCGCCACCAGAATAACAACCAGGAACACCAGAGCCAATGGGAAATATTTTGTAAGAGCTTCCATGGCCTCATTCTGATCTTTATACTGCGAATCCCAAAAGAATGTATAACCGGCCGGTAGCTTCATCTGTTCTATTTCCGAACGGATTTCGTTATGTACTTCATTGTATGTCTGGGACGGACATCACACTGCGCAGCCATAGACAACTGTCGGTTGTACGTCTTGACAAGCGGCCATTCCCAACCAAGATATATACTGTCGGTTGCCTGAGCCAAAGGCACTGAGTTACGGCCGTTCCATACGGGCATGTCCTCAAGTGCAGATTGTGACATCTGATTTTCTCCCGATACGTGCAATAATACAGGAACTTTCTTGTCTTCATCACGATAAACACCAACAGAAATACCGTCGCTGGCACTTTTGACGGCAGCCATCATATCGGACTTTCCGATATTGATACGGCCTGCTTTTACCGGATTATATGCAGCATTGAACATCATTGCCTTATTTCCCCATTCGTTCCGTGCATTCATGACTTTCGGATTACGGCGCATGATTGAGATTGCAACATTTGTCAGAGAATCAAGGACACGTGGATCATCACCGCTGAAACGTGCTTCTATAAGAGCCTGAGGAATTGAATTCAATTCGAAACGATTGACACGTACCAGAGCATCAGAGAAACGCTGTGACAGTTCGTTCTGCAGTCCTTGCTGCATATCAACTGCCTTGGAAGTGCTTTCCGTCTCAACCAGACATTGTGCATAGTTACTTTGAGGACCGTATGCCGCATTGGCAAGATAATAACGTGGGGGAGTCTGGCCGACAAATGTCGTCACATGACTGACCCCATCCTTTCGCAATAAAGTGTCAGCCATCGCTTCTGCCTGCGAAGAGGTTTCTTCAATGCGTGTTCCTTCAGGAAGCCACATATCGACAGAAAAATATTGTTTACTGAGAAGTGGCATAAACTGCTGTGGGATAAACCTGAATGCCCAACCGCAAACAATGAGAAGAGCCACCATTCCTGCAACAACATATCGTCTGCGTATAGTCCACCGTAATGCCCTACGGAACATATCGTGGAAACGTCCCTGGAACAGTTCGTCCTTCAGTTCGTCAGGACGGGGGCGACGCACAAATTCCTGAACGAAGAATACATTCTGAGAAATGGCAAAAACCCAACTAAGCAGCAATGAAACAGCAATAACGATGAATAGCGACGACAACAGTTCACCTGTAATATGAGGCGACAGATAAACCGGAAGGAACGTCAGAACAGCAATAAGTGTTGCTCCAAGAAGCGGCATTGCGGTTGTCTCAACAGCAGAAAGAATGGCAGTACGCTTGCGCATACCACGCTGCATGTTTACAAGTGTGGCATCATAAACAACAATTGCATTATCAACCAACATACCCATTGCAATGATAATGGCGGCAAGCGACATACGTTGCAAAGCAATGCCATCTGCATACATATATATAAGTGTTCCGAAAATGGAAAATACAAGTCCGCTGCCTACAAGGATTCCGTTCTTCAAACCTATAAAGAACAACAACACCGCAATAACCGTTATAACAGATATAATAAGGTTGAGCACAAATCCGTTGTTGGCCACAGCCGACTCATGCCCCTGATCATATATAGGAGATACTTCAAAGCCTTCAGGCATTTCCACTTTATGATTTTCAATACATTGTTCAACCAGTTGCGCCATATCCACCACATTTCCATCAGAAACAGTTGAAATAGCGATACCTACAGCCGGCATCCCATCCTTGAACATGAAACTTCTGGCCGGACGTGAATAACTTTCACGAACTGTCGCTATTTCTCCAAGACGGAAATAAGCTCCATCGCGAGATGCCACTGTGAGATTCTCTATTTCCTGCAAAGAGGTGAAGCTGCCGGAAGCCTCAACACGCAGGCGATTGTGGGATGTCTCAACCGCACCAGCATCCACTACACGATTCTGACGTTCGAAAGCAGATGCAATATCTGCCATCGTTATACCACTGGCAGCAAGGAGCGAAGGTTTTGTTTCCACTTCTATAGTACGGTTCTGCACACCGAACAGTTCTACTTTTGCAACATCCTTCACAGTCAGCAACTTGTTCTTAAGAACCTCAGCCTGATCTTCCAGTTCACGATAAGAGTGCGTATCGCTTCCCAAAGCATAAAAAACACCCAACACATCGCCAAAGTCATCATTGACAACAGATGTACCCGCACCTGCCGGCAGACGTCCCTGTACGTCATTCACTTTACGACGTAACTTATCCCATAACTGCTGCATGGCATCGGCACGTATCTCCTTTTTTACATAAATCGTGATTTTTGAGAGTCCGGCACGATTCTCCGTTTTCAGATAATACAATTCTCCGAGCGACTGGATTGATTCTTCCAACACATCTGTTACCTGCTGCTGCACTTCCATAGGCGATGCGCCTGGATAGGTTGTTGTGACAACAGCCTGTTTGATAGTAAATGGAGCATCCTCGAGTTTGCCCATACCATTATAGGCAACAATTCCACCTACAAGAATAAGTCCCAGCAACAACCAGCTGAGAGCCTTGTTTCTAAGGAAAAATTTGGCTACACTTTTCATTATTCAATACCTTTGCCCTTATTTTTGTTTCCTATCACACTAACAATATCACCTTCAGACAAATACGACTGACGTGTAACTGCCACCTTATCGCCTGCCGTCAATCCGGAAACAATCTCAATACGTCCGTCAGAAAGCAATCTGCCCTGAATGACGGGGCGTTTGATAACACGTCCTTCATTATTTATCAACCATACAAAACATTCCTCATTTTCATTGCATACCGCTGTCTGAGGCACACAGACAGCAGAGCCGGACTGAGTCTGCGAATGAACAGATATTTCCATATTCCCGGACATACCTCCCAGAAGTCTGTTATCCTTATTATCTATCAGGGCCGTGAACTTAAACGAAAGATTATTTTCTCCGGCAGCCTGAGTCAGATAAGTCTTGTAAGGTTTAAAATCTTTATTTGGCATATTGTCAAACATAATACGGCAAGATGCAGACGAATCATTGTTTCTCAAAGCAACTGCCATATCTTCAGGCAGAAATGTCTCTACCTTTATACTTGACAGATCAATAAATGTCACTACTGGCTGAGATAGCTGAACATTCTGATAACGCTCTATATGAGTCTGCTGCACATATCCGTCAAATGGCGCAACAAGCCGTGTATCCGTATAACTGTTCTTAGCATTATCATAGTCGGCACGCGCTTTTGCATAATCAGCACGTGCTTTCTCATAGACAGAACCAGATACATTGTCTTTATCATAAAGATTGGATATACGCCGATATTCACTTTCTGTCTGTTTGCATATAGCACCGGCACGTTCCTCACTCACAGCAAAGTCACGGTTATCAATGGCCGCAATCAATTGTCCTTTTCTAAAGAACTGTCCGTTCTGTACGGTAAAATCCTTAACCGGTCCTCCAACACGAAACGCAAGTTGTGTAACTCTGTAAGGCTCAGATATGAAAGTATAACGGCGCGACAAAGATTCCGTAACTCTCTCTGCCATCGCAACTTTTACTCCGGCTTTCTCCTGTTGAATTGCCTGTTTCTGTTTGCATGCTGCCAAAAGAAACACAGCCATGCTGATAAAAATAATATGTCTCATTCTTTATCTTATTACGTTTGTTTCCATATTGTTTTGCGTCACAAATTTATATTTACATAAGCCGGATCGCAATACATATTTTCCTGAAACGTATAAATACATAAACCAAAACGTATTTTATAAACACTGTAATGTAAAACAAAAAATCCGGCATCGTCTTCATCAGATAATGCCGGTCTGCAATTCAATAATCAGATTAATAACCTATGAGAATTATGAAAACAGTATTTTATACATATATATTATTTCCCAATAACATATATATTGAAAACTATTGTCCACCGCCTAGAGCATGATAAAGATTTATCACACCCTGAATTTCATCAAAACGATCAGTTATCACATCAAGCTGAGCTTGAAGCAATGACTGACGTGCTGTAAGCACTTCCAGATAATTCTGTGAACTGTGCTGCATCAACAACTCCGCACTATGCAATGCTGAAGCCAATGCATCAACCTGTTGTTCGTCCACTTTTATTTTATCTCTTGCTTTCTGCCATTGAACGAGTGCATCATTCACTTCCGCACCCGCATTAAGCAGACTTTGTCTGAAATTCAACAAGGCCTCTTCCTGCTGTGCCTTGGCAATTTTCAGATTCGCGACATTCTGTCCACGATTGAACAGAGGCTGCACCAAAGATCCTACCGCCTGTAACAACCACTGTCCGGGGTTGGTTATTGCAGCTCCTGCCGCATTGGTCCAGCCTGCTGAACCACTCAGCATAATGCTTGGATAGAAAGCCGAGCGTGCCACGTTTGTGGCATAATATGCACCAGCCAATTGCATTTCACACTGTCTGACATCCGGTCTGCGACTCAATAGTTGAAGAGGCACTCCAACAGAAACCGTATCCGGAAAAATCTGTGCGTCGAGTGTCGAACGTTCTATAGTCTGTGGAGCCATACCCACAAGAACAGATATGGAATTTTCGGTTTCGCTTATCTGTTTTTCAAGTGACAACAATGAAGCATCCACAGCGAGTTTTCCGGCTTCAGTCTGTGCAACGGCCATTTCTGTAGTTTGTCCTGCACGTTTCAAAGCTTTCATCACACGTACATTCTCTTCCCATATTTCAGCAGTCTGACTGGTTATGTCAAACTGTTCATCTAGCATAAGCAATGTATAATAACTATTGGCAATGGTTGCGATGAGTTGTGTCTGCACTGCTTGTCGATAAGCCTCGCTCTGTTCAAGAGCAACCTGCGCTCCACGCTTACTGTTAAGCAGCTTGCCAAATATATCTATCTCCCACTCTGCAGAAGCAGCAATATTATAAGTCTTTGTCGGACTGTTGCCATCAATACTTTTAAGTGTTCCCTGAGGTGTAAGCGACAACGACGGCAGATAAGCCAGGCGTGAGCTCATGAGTTGCGCTTCAGCCTCTTTCACTTTAAGACGAGCTATGCCAAGGTCCGTATTGCTCTCAAGTCCTTGTTCTATCAATCGCTGCAACTTAATATCCGTAAAAAGCTCACGCCACGATAATGATGCCAGCGAAACTGTATCGTCTTTATCAACCGGTTGTCTGAAAAGGCTGTCACTTACATTTATATGCTCCGGTCGTTCATAAGATTTATAAATATGACAACCGCTCAATACTGCCGTAAGCAACAAAACCATTATTATTGTCTTTGATGTGTTCATATTTGCTTTTATTTTATTTATTGTCAATCTGCGGCACTTTTCGTTCCGGCATGAGTTTTTCCTGCAGATATTGGAACACCATAAACAATGGCGGAACTATGAAAAGCAACGCTATCGTGCCTATAAGCATTCCACCGACTGTGCCCACACCCACCGATATATTACCATTGGCTCCAACACCTGTCGAGAACATCATTGGCAACATTCCGAAAATCATTGTCAACGATGTCATTAGAATAGGACGCAGACGTATCTGGGCTGCAGATATAGCCGCCTGCATTATACTCATACCATGACGCCGGCGTTCTGAGGCATACTCCGTAAGTAGAATGGCTGTCTTTGAAAGCAATCCGATAAGCATTATAAGACCTGTCTGCAAATAAATATTATTCTCAAGACCAAAGATTCTGGCAAACAGAAAACTTCCAGCCAGCCCAAACGGCACTGACAGAATGACTGCCAACGGAATAAACAGACTCTCATAAAGCGCACAAAGTATAAGATAGATGAACACTACACATATTACAAATATAACAGTTGTTGTATTTCCTGCATTGGATTTCTCACGCGACATGCCGCCAAACTCAAATCCGTAACCGGTAGGAAGAGTCTGAGCTGCAACTTCTTTCACTGCCTTGATAGCCTGACCAGAACTGTATCCTGTGGCAGGTGCACCGTTCACCTGTATGGCAGAAAACAGATTAAAACGAGTCAGGACTTCAGAGCCGTAAACCCTTGTAAGTTTCAGATACTGACTTATCGGCGTCATCTCCCCATTATCATTGCGTACAAACATATTGTTGAGCGACTCTGTATCGAGACGGAATTCGGGCGAGGCCTGTACCATCACACGATAAAGTTTTGAAAAACGGTTCATGTTCGACGCATAATTTCCGCCGATATATCCAGAAAGCGTACTCAACACATCCGACGGCGAAACCCCATTGCGCTTACATCGTGCTGCATCCACCTCTACAAGATACTGCGGAAATTTAGTGTCAAATGACGTTGTTGCCCGGCCTATCTCAGGTCGTTTGTTCAAAGCATCAATAAAGTCGCGAGTATATTTCAACAGATCTTCCGTTGTTCCGCCCTTCTGGTCCTGCACATATACCTCAAAGCCGCTGCTCACGCCATAACCAGGAATCATCGGACGCGTATATGCCATGACTTCCGCACTTGATATATGTGCTGTCCTACGGTTTATCTCATCAATGACTGCATCCACAGCATCCTCCTTATCAGGACGTTCACTCCAGTTCTTCAAACGGATTGTAAACATTCCGTTACACGAGGCCTGGCCGCTTAACTGGGAATTACCTGTCGTATTGGACTGAAGCTCTATCTGCGGAATTGTGCGTATGCAACTGTCCACCTGTTCCATAACCTTACGTGTTTCATACACACTGTTTCCTGGCGATGTCCTCACATCCACAAACACAGTGCCCATATCCTCGTTCGGAACGAAACCGGTTTTTGTCGTCATCATAAGAACCACGAGTCCTACACAAGCTACTGCCAGCAAAGCCCCGGCAAACCATTTACGCTTTAACATAAACAGAACTCCTGTCTTATATTTCATCACCAAACGATGAAAGGCCGTATCGAATGCCATATGAAAACGCGAGGAGAAACTTAGTTTCCTACCTTCTTTTACGGATTGATGCGGTGTCATTATTAGCGCGCAAAGAGCAGGACTGAGTGTCAACGCATTTATCAGCGATATGGCAACGGCAGCAGCCATTGTCAGACCGAACTGTGTGTAGAACGTACCCGTAGTTCCGCCGACAAAACTCACAGGAATAAACACTGCCATAAATACAAACGTTGTCGTGACCAATGCCGATGTGATACCGTCCATTGCATCTATTGTCGCAAGATAAGAAGACTTATAACCTTCGTCAAACTTTGCCTGCACTGCCTCAACAACCACTATGGCATCATCCACAACCGTACCGATGACAAGAACAAGAGCAAACAGTGTAAGCATATTAAGACTGAAACCCACCAAAGCCAGGAATGCGAATGTTCCTATCAGCGACACAATAATGGATAAAGCAGGAATAAGCGTTGAGCGCAAGCTCTGAAGAAATACATAAACCACAAGCACCACGAGTATGATTGCTTCAATCAGAGTCTCCACAACATTCTTTATCGATGCGTCAAGGAAATCCTTCGTACTCATGAGGTCGACAATCTTTATTCCTTTCGGCAATGTCTTTGATATCTCGTCCACAGTACGGTCTATCTCTTCTATTATCTCATTAGCGTTAGATCCTGATGTCTGCGCAATCATGATGTTACAACCAGGATGTCCGTTCACACGTCCCACATAATCGTATGCTCTGTTACCAAGTTCAATGTCGGCCACATCCTTCAGTCGCAGCACTTTGCCGTCGGGCAACGATTTGATGACAAGATTTTCATAATCCACCTCGTTCTCATAACGTCCACGATATTTCAAAACATACTGGAACGTATTTTCCGATTCGGCACCAAGTGTACCCGTAGCTGCCTCAACGTTCTGTTCGTCTAACACAGCGGTTATGTCTGACGGAATCAGACTATATTTTCTCATCTTGCCAAGATCAAGCCATATACGCATGGAGTATTCGTAACCAAATACATTCACCTCGCCCACTCCCGCAATACGCGACAGACGTGGTTCGATGTTTATTTTCATATAGTTGGTCAGAAACGTTTCATCAAACGAATCGTCCGGACTATATACCGCCAGCTGTTTTATGTTACTAGTCTGACGCTTACGAACGGTGATACCACTCTTGGTGACCTCAGCCGGCAATAATCCCTGCGCCGTGGCAATACGGTTCTGCACGTTCACTGTTGCCATGTCCGGGTCTGTACCCTGTCTAAAATATACTGTTATTCTTGCCGAACCTGTATTAGATGCGGTCGACGTCATATACATCATATCCTCGACACCGTTAAGAGCTTCTTCAAGAGGCACCACCACACTTTTCTGTACAGTTTCTGCATTGGCGCCGCTGTATGTTGCCGACACACTCACCGTAGGCGGTGCTATTTCTGGGAACTGCTCTATCGAAAGCTGTGCCAGACCGATAAGACCCAGCATCAATATAAGCACAGAAATTACACATGCCAGAATAGGACGGTCTATAAATGTTCTTATTTTCATATACTGTATTATGCTATTTCTTGGTTTTCTTTATATCATCCATATTCACAGCTGTCCCTTCACGCATCAGTCCTGCACCTTCAGAAATAATGATATCACCTTCATTCAGTCCCGAAAGCACAATGTAGTTCTGACCGTCATTATATTTATATATGGTAATTGGCGTCGACTGTGTTTTACCATCAACGACCTTCCATGTGAACACACGATTCTGCAATTCATAAGTAGCAGAACGCGGAATGAAAATACAATTTTTCTGCACTGTCGGCACCACAACAGAGGCACTGCCGCCATTACGCAGCAGATGACGTGGATTCTTGAACACGGCACGCAATGTCACAGCTCCAGTACCATCATCCACAGTTCCGCCGATGGCGTCAATACGTCCTTGTTCGTCGTACGTCCTGCCATTGCTCATCGTCAGACCTACTGCCGGCATTTTCTTCTTTGCCTCTTCCAGCGATCCATATTGCTGTATAAGATCTATCATCTGGCTTTCCGCCATAGAAAAGTATGCATATATCTCCGAATCATCAGACACTGTCACAAGAGGTTCCTCCATTGTACTGCTCACTAGTGCGCCAACGCGATAGGGAATCATGCTAGCAACACCGTCAACCGGACTTTTCACTTCAGTATAAGACAAGTCGTTTGCAGCCCGTGTCACCTCGGCTTTGGCCTGTGCAACGGCCGCCTCGGCCTCACGCAACTGATTCAAGGCTGTCTGACGGTCAAAGTCCGACACTACTTTTTCCCTATAAAGTTCATTCTTGCTGTCAGCCGTCAGTTTTGCAGTCTGAAGCTTGGCCTCCGCACTTTTCATATTAGCCCGTGCTGTTGCAAGTGCAGCCTTGTAAGGCACTTGGTCTATGACAAAAAGGATCTGCCCCTCCTCACATTATCGCCTTCGTTTATACGTATTTCCGTAATGGTACCACTCACCTGGGGACGTACCTCCACGGCCTGGCGTCCGCGAAGGGTTGCAGTATAAGCCGACTGCAAGGTATAGTCACCCTTGCTCACAATCATCATTTTGTACTTCTCACCCGGCATTGTCTGTTTCTTGTCACTGCATCCATAAACCAACGACAAAAAAAGAAATGCAAGATAAACACTTGTTCTGATCTTCATATCTCTCTATTAAATATTTGTTATATATTTTCTGTTTTCATTCCGTATGCAACCATACTGTGATTGTAAAATTATGTACATTGAGTCAAAACCCACAGTATGTGGTGACCAACGGCTCATAAGTGGTGACGAACAGTCTTGATTTTTTTGTTTTCGTTCATCAAAATATCGTATCTTTGCTTTCAGGAAAAAACATAAAAACATGAAACACCACATATCCTTATACATCGACATGCTGTTCTGTCTGGTAATTATGCCACTGGCCATCATGATGCTTCCGGTAGACCGTTGGATGAAAGACAACACAGCCTTTCTCATCACGCTCATAGCATATATATACATGCTGTATTTTGTCTATCGCAAGGCATGCCTGCCTAAACTTTTCATGCAGAAGAAATACATACATATAGCCATACTTCTGACAGTTCTAGCCGGCATCACAGTGTTACTTACCCACTTTCCACTCCCGGCAGAACAAAATGCATTCAAATACGGCACTTCATCCGACATCGACTGCACCATAAACATAAACATAAAGACACGAGACAACGTACTGTACTTCGAAACAGAGAACGACATCATGCGCACTGCCGAAAACAACAGTCACGGCATAGGAATAGCCAACTGCAGAAAACGTCTCGAATTGCTCTATCCGCACCACTTCGAACTGCACACCGGCGAACATCAAGGAAAATACAAAACTTCACTCACAATAAAATTAAGATGAAGACCATCAACTGTATAGCTATAGATGATGAACCGATGGCACTGATTGTCATCGAAAAGTTCTGTATGCGCAAAGGTGGCCTGCATCTGACCACCTTCAGCGAACCACGCACTGGTCTGGAAGAGATAAGGCGTACAAAGCCCGACATTGTTTTTCTCGACATACACATGAACAGCATCAGCGGAATCGAAATAGCCAACATGCTGCCGCACGAATGTTGTTTCATCTTCACCACCGCCTATGCCCAATACGCACTCGACGGCTTCAATCTCGACGCAGTGGACTTTCTGCACAAACCGTTCTCATACGAGCGTTTCGAGACTGCCGTTGAGAAAGCCATGCGACGCATCGGGACACACAAGTCTGCGAAAGCCGCCAATCTGATAGCCAAGCAGGAATATACAAACGTGAGCATACCGTTATCCGACATACTTTACATAGAAGCACTGGGCAACTATGTTAAAATAACGTGAGTTCGACGAATTCAAAACAAAGCAAGCTGTGTGTCAAATGTACGTTG
>ERZ780167.250-NODE-250-length-56944-cov-47.724938_pt1 | contig 56944 bp, 48 predicted proteins | sample MGYA00510982_ERZ780167 | MGnify/ENA primary metagenome ERZ780167 (study PRJEB29588, sample SAMEA2146107) | human gut metagenome | biome: human gut; feature: human-associated habitat; material: faeces | place: Denmark | collected 2008/2010 ... | reverse complement strand
TTCGTATATTTGTATAGAGTTGTTTGACAGGATGAACCTCGATGTAAGTTTATTCAAGACTTGCGTTTCTAAATCATTACCTCATAAAAAAACAACGCCGTAACTTATTAGGTTACAGCATTGTTTTGTAAATCCCCGGAACTCTTACGGAGCACCGGACTTTTTTTGCATAAGGAGCATCGCGGCGGCTGTACCGAATATGGACACGCCCCGTCTCCATCCCCCGGGTCAGCGGACGACCACCGAGCGGACGAGTGCCACCCCCGAGCGGCGGTTGATTTCATCGCGCAGCGCCTCGCGCTGGTAGAGCAGCTCGGAGCGCAGCACGCTCGAGCGCAGCGTGACATAGAGCACGCCCCGCTCCAGGCGCAGAGAGGTTGTCTGGGCAGCGGCCGCCTCACCCACGATGGCACGCCACGTATCGGGCAACTTGCCTTCGGCCACCTTGGCGGCAACGTAGGGGCGCTTGAAGAACTCCTCCAGCAGGTCGCCCATCAGCATGGTCTTCGTCCGTCTCATTGTTTGATGGTTCCATGCTCGACCTCGAAAAGGGTATAGTCGGCGCCTGCGCGGTCGAGAATCGTACGCAGACGCGTCGGGTTACAGTCTGAAATGAAAATCTGCCCGAAGCGCTCCTCCGACACCAGGCGGATGAGCTGCTCGACGCGGCCGGCATCGAGCTTGTCGAAGAGGTCGTCGAGCAGCAGAATGGGGCGCTCGCCGCAGGCCTCGGCCACAACGGCGTACTGCGCCAGCTTGAGGGCAATGAGGAAGGACTTCTGCTGCCCCTGCGAGCCGTACTTGCGCAGCGGATAGCCGCCGATGCGGAGCACCAGGTCGTCGCGGTGGATGCCCGAGGTGGTGAACTCGTTGGCCAGGTCGCGGGCACGCGAGGCGAGCAGCAGCTCCTCGAAGGGGCGGTCGTTCAGCTCCGAACGGTACGTGAGCTCGACCTGCTCGCTGTCGCCCGAAAGACGGCGGTAGCACTCCTCGACGAAGGGCCTCAGGCGGGCGACATACTCGCCGCGCCGCGCATGGATGAGCCGTCCGTGCTCGGCGAGCTGGCGGTCGTAGATGGAGAGCATCGTCTCGTCGGGCATGTGCTTGAGCAGCCGGTTGCGCTCGGCCAGCACGGCGTTGTAGCGCATGACGGCCGCCAGATAGGGGCGGTCGAGCTGCGCGATGAAGCCGTTGAGGTAGCGGCGCCGCTCGTCGGCCGCATCGCTGATGAGCGCCGAGTCGGCCGGCGAGACAATCACCACGGGGACGAGCCCCACGTGGTCCGACAACCGCTCGTACTCCTTGCCGTTGCGCTTGAGCACCTTGCCCCCCTTGCGGGCAAAGGAGCAGGAGACCTGCTCGGTGCGTCCGGCGTCGGTCAGGTAGCTCCCCTCGACCACGAAGAAATCTGCGCCGTGGCGGATGCTCTGACCGTCGGTCATGCCGAGCGACGACTTGCACATCGAGAGGTAGTAGACCGCCTCCATGATGTTGGTCTTGCCGGCGCCGTTGTCCCCCACGAAGCAGTTGACGCCGGGGCAGAGCCGGAGCTCCTCCTGGGCAACATTCTTGAAGTTGAGCAGCGATAGTCTCTTGAGATACATGGCCAATCGGACATTATGCAGGTGCGCCTCCGGCGCGCCGTTTCAGGTACAAAGATACGACAAGCGGCAGGGACCGCCAAATTTATTTCAACCGCCAACGGAATCTGACGCAATCAGACTCCACGGCTGCGGCGGAAGGCGAGCGGCGTGCAGCCCACATGGCGGCGGAAAAACTTGCAGAAGACGGCCGCATCGCCGAAGCCCAGCTGCGCCGCCACCTCACCCACCTGCAGCGTCGTCGTGAGGAGCAGGTTGCGCGCCTCCATGAGCTGCAACTCGCTGAGGATTTCGTTCACGCTGCGCCCCGTCTCGGCCCGCAGCACGCGCGTCAGATACTGCCGGCTCACGGCCAGCCGGTCGGCATAGAAGCCCACGGAGTGCTCCTCACGGAAGTGCTTCGTCGCCAGGGCGTGGAACTCACGCAGCAGTCGGTCGCGGCGGCTCACATGTTCGCGCACCACCGTCTTGTGCGACAGCCAGTCGGCCACATCGAGCAGCAGTGCCTCGCAATGGACCTGCACCCTGCGCCGCAGGAAGCGGTGGTCCGAATCGAGCAGCGACATCAGCGCTTCGAGCTCGCTGCGCAGATGCTCGGCGGCATAGGGGCTCAAACGGAGCGTGCAGTCGTCGTCGCGGCGCATGGTGAGCAGCAGCTGCGCAACGATGCGCGACAGGGCCGGCTCCTCGGCCCAGAGCGACTCGGAGAGCGACAACGCCATATACTCGAGGTCGGAGGACAAACTGCGGTGGTCGGTCAGATAGTCCGGACCGTGCAGCAGGACGGTTCCTGCCGACAACGATACGGGACGCCCGTTGAGGCGGATTTCGGAGTGTCCCGCGGTGAGCAGCACCAGCATCAGCTCGCGGTTGAAGTACCGCTCGTTGTGCGGATAACGACGGTTGTCAAAATTGCCCACAAAACAGACAACCTCGTCGTCCAGATGCGGCAGCTGAGGCCAGTGATGCAGCAGCTGCGCATTATCGTAGGTTCGCAATTCACTCATCGGGCGGTTGGTTTTACTCTATAAAGGTACGATTTATTTCCCGATTGACAAAAAAAGGACGGATACGGTCAATACTTTTTGCCCAAAAAGCAAGACCTTTGCAGGCTGGAACCGGTCCTGACCGGCCCTTCCCCAAAAAAGATTCTGCCCATGGAACCGAAACAGCTGGCCAAACGCTACGCCATCTTCATCGCAGGGCTCTACTTTCTGGCCCTCGGCATCGTCCTCATCGTCCGCTCGTCGCTCGGGACGACCCCCATATCGAGCGAAAACTACGTGCTGAGTCTGCACACGACCCTCACGCTGGGCTGGTGGACCTTTCTGACGAACCTCATCCTCAGGGGCGGGCAGTTCTGGCTGCTGCGCGGCCGCACGACCCGCCGCGACACGGTCGAGATACTGCTGCAGCTCCCCTTCTCGTTCCTCTTCGCCCTCTTCATCGACCTCAACATGGCACTCACCGAAGGGCTCGTTCCGGCAGGCTACGCCGCCTCGCTGGCGCTGCTGCTCTTCGGCTGCCTCGTGCAGTCGGTAGGCGTGGTGCTCGAGCTCAAGCCCCGCGTGGCGATGATGAGCGCCGAGGCCTTTGTCAAATACGCCGCACAGCGCTACGGGCGGGAGTTCGGCCGTGTCAAGGTGGTGTTTGACATCACGCTGGTGCTCATCGCCGTGGTGCTCGGACTGCTCTTCTCGGGGCGCATCGAGGGGGTTCGCGAGGGTACGGTCATTGCCGCCTGCATCACCGGCTACATCGTCTCGTTCCTCAACACGCGGGTGATGACGCGCCGCACGCTCGGACGGCTGCGTTCGGCACTGAAATAGGCCCACTTCGGCACGCCGCATAGGGCAAAAAAATCGGAGCACAGCATTGTACTTTGTGAATAGTTTTGTATCTTTGCTGCCTACTGTATGAAATTATAAACCCAAAACACCGATATTTTCTATGGCAAAGGAGCAAGTCGCCGGGCAGGAAGCTCTCGGCACGGCGATGAACAAAACGGAATTTTTCTTCGAGAAGAACGGCAAACTGATGTCGTACATTTTCCTCGGACTGCTCATCCTGGCAGCCCTCATCTTCGGATACCGCACCCTCATCGTGCAGCCGCGTGCCGAGAAGGCCGCCGAGATGATTGCCCAGGCACAGACCCGCTTCGAGGCCGAGAACCCCGACTATGAGCTGGCCCTGAACGGCGACGCCAACGGCGCCGGTTTCCTCGACGTCATCGACCAGTACGGCTCGACCCCCTCGGGCAACCTGGCCAAGCACTACGCCGGCATCTGCTACCTGAAGAGCGGCGATGTGGAGCAGGCAGCCCTCTATCTGGCGAAGTTCTCCCCCGTGAAGGGTCTTCCCGGCGCGCTGATTAACGCCCAGAACTACGGGCTGCAGGGCGACGTGGCCGTCGAGCAGGGCAACTATGCCGCAGCGGTGAAGTTCTACGAGAAGGCCGTCAAGGCAGCCGACAACAACATGACCGCTCCGCTCTACCTGCGCAAGGCAGGTCTGGCCGAGAAGGCCCAGGGCAACAACGAGCGTGCTGCCGCACTCTTCCAGCGCATTCTGGACAACTACCCCTCGTCGATGGAGGCCCGTGAGGCCGAGAAACTCCTCGGAAGCATCAACTAACAAGGGAGCAACCACATGGCAACGAAAAACCACAACCTCTCGCAGTTCGATTCGCCGCTGCCTTCGGCCGCCGACATGCGCTTCGGCATCGTCGTGGCCGAGTGGAACCGCGAAGTGACCGAGGCGCTGCTCGAGGGCGCCGTCAGGACGCTGCGCAGCGCCGGCTGCCCCGACATCAACATCCAAATCAAGTATGTCCCCGGCACGTTCGAGCTCTCGCTCGGCGCCCAGTTCTTCGCCGAGTATACCGACGTGGATGCCGTCATCGCACTGGGCTGCGTCGTGCAGGGCGACACGCGCCACTTCGACTTCATCTGCCAGGGCGTAACGCAAGGCATCACCCAGCTCCAGATTCAGTGGAACATGCCCATCGCCTTCGGTGTGCTGACGGTCAACGACATGCAGCAGGCACTCGACCGCTGCGGCGGCCGTCTGGGCAACAAGGGTGACGAGGCCGCTGCCGCCGCCATCCAGATGGTGAAGCTCCAGATTGACATGGAGGCCGCATCGCCCAACCGCGAACCCGACCGCCGCAACATCAACTGACAAGGGCGGAGGTGCGGAAGCGCTCCATCCAACCCCAAACGAGGGACCGACAACCGTGTCGGTCCCTCGTTTTTTCATGCTCTCCTTCGAATTTGCGGCAGCAACAGCGCTACGCATCTCCATATCCGCAGGCCAGAGCCACTACTCCATCGCATCCCGACAACCCCATATCGCAGGCCCGACGCCTCTGCCGCATCCCAACAACCACAAACCGCAAACCACAGACACCGCAGACACCGCAGATAGCCCAAACGCCCGCACCCTGCTGCCGGGTCACACACCCCTTGAGCCGGAGACACGCCACTTCCATCCACAGCATCCTCCCTGCCCCACCCCTGCACCCGGCCGGGCGACACGCCCGGCACCACCCGGCAGGCTGCTTCCGGCGCCGGCCGACGGTCCCCTTCTCGAAAGCCGGCACACAGGCGACAAAAAAAGAGCGCATCCCGCGGCTGCGGAATGCGCCCGACCCGACGAAACCCGTCGGAGGGTATTGGTCGCCCGTTACTTGATAATCACCGAACGGTTGGCCTCCTTGAAGTCATAGGGGCTCTCCAAGTCACCCAGACCCTCGTAGGTCAGCTGCTTGGGGTTGACGCCGTTGGCCACCAGGAAGTCGTAAACGTTCTTGGCGCGGTTCTCGGCCACACGCTTGTTGCCGGCCGGCGTACCGGTCTGCTTGTCGGCATGGCCCTGAATCTTGTAGACACGCTCCTCGGGACCGTTCTTGATGACCTCAGCCATCAGCAGCAGACGGGTCTTCTCCTTCGAGGTGAGCTTCGACATGCTGTAGTCGTAGAAAATCACCGACATCGGGCTGGGATTGAGCTCCTGGGCGGCAGCTTGGGCAGCCTTCGCCTCGGCAGCACGGGCAGCGGCGTCGGCACGCTCGGCATCGGCACGCGCAGCCTCAAGTTCGCTGTTCAGACGCTCGTTCTCGGCCTTGGCCTCCTCCAGACGGGCATTGCCGTCGGCCACGGCGCGCTGGAAGGCCTCCACTTGCTCCTCGGTCACACCCGGCACACCACGCTCCCAGACGCGGCGGTTGAAGCGGTAGGTCACACCTGCCGTGGCACCCAGACCGAGCAGCACGGTGCTCGACGTCTTGGCCGGGCAGACGCGGTCGTGGGTGATGAAGCCCTTCAGCTCGAGGTTGATGTCGAAGGCGGGCGATACGCGGAACTTGTTCAGAAGGCCGTAGGCCACCGCGAAGTCATCCTGCGTCGAGGTTGCGAACTTCGACTGAATCTCGTCGGTGAAGTTGCTGACCATGTAACCGAAGCCGACGAAGGGGACGGCATAGTAGACCCGGTCGTCGCGATAGCCGCCAATCCAGTTCGAGAGATTGACCGCCAGGTCGACGTGACCGAACAGGTAGGGCCATCTGGCCTTGCCCAGGTCGGGGTCGAAGTTACCGAGCTTGCCGCCCTGCAGCTGACCGCGGACTCCGAGCACGGGGTTGAGCCACTTCAGCAGCGAGACGTTGCCCTCGAAACCGAGCCGTTCGCCGAAACTTCCGGCGTTGGTGCCCGTCGTGAAGGCGGTTCCGGCTCCGAGGCCGACCGAAACCTCCCAGTTATCCCAAAAACCGTTGGTGACGAAACCCGACCAACTCGGATGCTTGGGTTCCTCACCTGCCGTTGCAGCGAAAGCCGTTGCAACCAAGACACATGTCAGGAATAGTTTTTTCATGCTTCTCATTTGATTTAAGCCCGAAACGAATATTAAAATTCTTTACAAATATAACGATAAATCTGCGGTTTACATATCGTGCACGCAAAAAAAGTCGGTCTCGGCACAAAAAAAAGGGGCCGGGATACGCATCCCGGCCCCTCTGCCGCCCGGAGAGGCCCATTTGCCCCTCCCGCTATGAGGCATCAACCGCACTTCGAATAGCCGCACGACATGCAGGTGATGCAACCGTTCTGGTAGGCCATGTTCTCCTGACCGCAGCTCGGGCACTTGCCCTTGGTCTTCGTGCCGTCGACGATATACTGTTTGAGCGCCCGGCAGACACCCGTCTTCCAGGTGTTGATGGACTCGCTGTCCAGATGGAGCGACTCGATGAGCGAAACGGTCTTCTCAATGGGCATGCCGTGGCGCAGCACACCCGAAATCAGCTTGGCATAGTTCCAGAACTCCTCGTTGAACAGACGCGAGATGCCGCCGATGGTGTTCGTATAGCCGTAGCGGTCCGTATACTGGAAGTCGTAGCGCTTCGTGCCGTCGGCCTCGCGCACCTTGATGATGTTGCCCTTGGTGATTTTGCGGGGGATGTACATGGCGTCCTCCTCGATTTTACCGGTGAAAATCTCGTAGGGGCGTCCGTCCTGCAGACCCACGAAAGCAATCCAGTCCTCCGAGCCGTTCTTGAAACGCACAATGTCGGCCGGAATCGACTTGGGACGCTTGAGCACCTGTCCGGGATGCTCCTCGCAGCGGGACTTCTTCTGCGAGTTCTTGTCGAGCAGCACGCCGTCGCGGCAGCCGTCACGGTAGACCGTCACGCCCTTGCAGCCGCTCTCCCATGCCGTCCGGTAGACCTGGGCCACCAGCTCCTCCGAAACGTTGTTGGGCAGGTTGACCGTCACCGAAATCGAGTGGTCGACCCACTTCTGGATTGCACCCTGCATCTTGACCTTGGCCACCCAGTCGATGTCATTGGCCGTGGCGCCGTGGTAGGGCGAGGCTGCCACCCAGCGGTCAAGCTCCGCATCGGAGATGGTCGCCAGCTTCGAGGTGTCGTAGCCATTAGCCTCAAGCCACTTGACGAAGTTGTGGTGGTAGACGTTGTACTCCTGGAACTTTTCGCCCGTCTCGTCGACGTAGTCCACATGCGTGTCCACGTCCGAGGGGTTAATCTTGCGGCGCCGCTTGTAGACCGTGCGGAAGACCGGCTCGATGCCCGAGGTGGTCTGCGACATGAGCGACGTGGTGCCCGTCGGGGCGATGGTCAGCAGGGCGATGTTGCGGCGTCCCTTCTCGGCCATCTCGGCGTAGAGCTCCGGGTCGGCCTCGCGGATGCGGGCAATCATCGGGTTGTTGCGCTCCTTCTCGGTGCTGTAGATGGGGAAGGCGCCGCGCTCGCCTGCCATCGTCACCGATGCGCGGTAGGCAGCCAGCGCCAGGGTCTTCTGCACCTCGACGGCGAAGTCGATGGCCTCGTCCGAGCCGTAGCGCAGCCCCAGAGCGGCCAGCATGTCGCCCTCGGCCGTGATGCCCAGACCCGTACGGCGGCCCTTGGTGGCCATCGTGCGGATTTTCTTCCAGAGGTTGAGCTCCACGCTACGGATATCCTCGTCCTCGGGGTCAGCCTCGATTTTGGCGATGATGAGCTCGACCTTCTCCAGCTCCAGGTCGATGATGTCGTCCATCATGCGCATCGCCTTGTTCACATGCGATTTGAAGCGCTCGAAGTTGAAGCTGGCCTCCTTCGTGAAGGGTTTGTCCACATAGCTGAAGAGGTTGATGGCCAGCAGACGGCACGAGTCGTAGGGGCAGAGGGGAATCTCGCCGCAGGGGTTGGTCGAGACCGTCACGAAGCCCTCGTCGGCATAGCAGTCGGGGACGCTCTCGCGGATAATCGTATCCCAGAAGAGCACGCCGGGTTCGGCCGACTTCCAGGCGTTGTGGATAATCTTCTCCCACAGCTTGCGGGCGTCGATATCCTGCTGGTAGAGCGGCGCGGGCGAATTAATCGGGAACTGCTGGTGGTAGGGCTTGCCCTCGATGGCGGCACGCATGAACTCGTCGTCGATTTTGATGGAGACGTTGGCGCCCGTCACCTTGCCCGTGTCGACCTTGGCGTCGATGAAGCGCTCGGCGTCGGGGTGCTTGATGGAGAGCGTCAGCATCAGCGCACCACGGCGGCCGTCCTGCGCCACCTCGCGCGTCGAGTTGGAGTAGCGCTCCATGAAGGGGACGATACCCGTCGAGGTGAGCGCCGAGTTGAGCACCGGGCTGCCCGTGGGACGGATGTGCGAGAGGTCGTGACCCACGCCGCCGCGACGCTTCATGAGCTGCACCTGCTCCTCGTCGATGCGGAAGATGCCGCCGTAGCTGTCGGCCGGATGCTTGTGGCCGATGACGAAGCAGTTCGAGAGCGAGGCCACCTGCAGGTTGTTGCCGATGCCGGTCATCGGGCCGCCCTGGGGAATCACGTAGCGGAAGTGGTCGAGCAGTTCGAAAACCTCCTCCTTCGACATGGGGTTGGGATACTTCCGCTCGATGCGCTCGATTTCGGCGGCGATGCGCTCGTGCATCTGGCGGGGGGAAGATTCGTAGATATTGCCGAACGAATCCTTCAACGCATACTTGCTCACCCACACCGTGGCGGCCAGTTCGTCCCCGTCGAAGTATTTTTTCGATTCGGCAACCGCATCGTTGTAGGCAACTTTCTTCAAAGGTGCGGTTGTTTCGGTTTTTGACATATGATTTATCTTTTTCTCGGTTTATCAGTCAGTTGGAACACTTCGTCTCAAAATACGGTTTTACAAATTTGCCGTTTTTTTCGGTAAAAAACAATTAAAAGAAATCAATTTTATGAAAAGTTATCTACAGCACCGCAAAAAAACGCGCCCGGCCTCACCGGAGCGCGTTCGAGCCTGCAGCCCGCCGAATCAGCGAACCGCCACGGCGTCAATCTCGACGCTGGCGCCCATCGGCAGCCGGGCCACCTCATAGCACATGCGCGCCGGCATCTGCTGCGTGAAGAACTCGGCATAGACGGCGTTCATGGCGGCAAAGTCGCCCATGTCCTGCAGCAGCACGGTCGTCTTGACCACCGCCTCGAGCGAGCTGCCCGCCTCCTCGAGGATGTGGCGCAGGTTGGTCAGCGACTGGCGCGTCTGCGCCTCGATGCCTTCGGGCATACGGCCCGTCGAGGCGTCGATGGGCAGCTGCCCCGAAACGTAGATGGTGCCTGCCGCCTCGACGGCCTGCGAATAGGGACCCACGGCCTTGGGAGCCAGGGGCGATGCGATAATCTTTTTCATAGTGGAGGGTAGTTGTTTCGGACAAAGATACGGAATCGTCCGCTCATTTACAACCTCCGCCAGGTCGAATCGGAGGAAAAGCGTCCCCGAAGTTGTCCGTCCGCGGAACAATCCGTATCTTTGGGCGTCGAACGACCAAAAAAGACATACGTCATGAAACATCTTCTCTTCAAGAGCGGTCTGGCCGCACTGCTCGTGCTCTTCACGGCGGCGGGCTGCTGCCCCTGCCGCTCCTACCAGCGCCGCACACAGCGGCCGCTCGTGGGGACCGAATGGCAGCTTATCCAGCTGGGCGGACGTCACTTCCAGCCCGAAGAGGGGCGCTACACGCTCCGTTTTCTGGAGGAGGAGCGGCGCGTGGCCGGCGTCGGCGCCTGCAACCAGCTGACGGGAAGCTACACGCTGGGCGAACGCCGTGCGCTGAGCATCTCGCCGCTCGCCTCGACACGCATGGCCTGCCCCGACGGAGCCGATGAAGCGGCCTTTGCCGAGGCCATCGAGTCGACCACCCACTACGAGATGGACGGTCCGATGCTGCTGCTGCTCTCCAACGGTGACCTGAAGGCGGTCTTCCAGGCCAAACCGGCCAAATCGGAATAGCGTCCGACCTCCGGAGGCACCGCCATTCCCGCGGTCCCGCGACTCTGCGGTTCAGAGGTCCCGCGGTCCGGAGGCCCGGAGGCCCAGAGACCCGGAGGCTCCGGCCACGCCTCGGTCCACCCGGCCACCCCGGTTCCGCCAACGCTCCGTTCCGACCCGGTCCGCTCTGGTCCGCTCCGGTCCGAGTTCCGACAGTTCACCCCGCTCCACAACAAAGCCGGCTCCCCTGACGGGAAGCCGGCTTCTTTTTGTCCGGAGGTGACTCCGATTACTTGAGGTTCGGGTTCAGCTCGCCCCACTTGTCCATAGCGGGCAGCACTCCCATCTCAATCACCTCGTCACGCAGCGTGCAGAGGTGCTTGTAGCTCTCCTTCAGGGCTGCATGCTCCTCGGGAGTGCCCTTTACATCCTTGTAGTGGGCGCCGTTCTTCGTAATCTCGCACTCCATGGCCATCATGATGTGGTCGAACTCGCCGTTGTGTACATAAACACCGGCAGGATAGTCGAACGGTTTGCCGCCCATGGCTGCTGCAATCATGCAAATCGAGACGTATGCCGGGCTCTGGAACGACGAGCGGCCACGCAGGTCGATGATGTGCTTGCCGCCCTGGATGACGCGCTGCTGAAGTGCGTGCCAGTCCTCAACGGGCATCTTCGTGCCGATGAGCTCCGACAGGGGCTTGCCGGCAACCATCGTCGTCGATGCGAATACGGCCATCTGCTCGCCGTGGCCGCCGTACGTACGGCAGTTCTTCACCTCGTCGGGCGAAATCTTGAAGTACTTGGCCAGCTCCGAACGCAGACGCGTCGAGTCAAGAGCGGCGAGGGTGGTCACCTGCGAGGGCTTCAGACCCGAGTAAATCAGGGTAATGAGACCCGTGATGTCGGCCGGGTTGAAGATAACGACCACGTGCTTTACATCGGGGCAGTAGGCCTTGAGGTTCTTACCGAAATCCTCGGCAATCTGAGCGTTGCCCTTGAGCAGGTCCTCACGCGTCATGCCGGCCTTGCGGGCAGCGCCGCCCGACGATACGACATAGGCAGCGCCCGTAAGAGCCTCCTTCACATCGGTCGTCCAGGTGATGTTTACACCCTCGAAGGCGCAGTGGTAGAGCTCCTCGGCAACACCCTCCAGTGCGGGAGCGAAGGGGTCGTAGAGGCAAATGTTCGGCGTAAGATGCAGCATCAGAGCCGTCTGTGCCATGTTCGAACCAATCATGCCGGCTGCGCCGACGATGGTCAGTTTCTCGTTCGTCAGAAATTCCATAATCGTTCTGTTTTAAAAGTTGAACACCTATTTTTTGTAAAACGTCTTTCGTTTCTCTTTTCCATCATCCCGGCCTCCCGTCCCGACCTCCGCTTCGTCGGTCGTTTCCGGCGGCAGGTTCCTCAGTCCGGGAAGTCGCAGGCTGCCGTCGACACATTTCAGCACCAATCGCCGCTCATTCCGACGGCCCCGGCGGCACTTCCGCATCCAGACAGCCCCGACGGCACTTTCCGCGGCCCGGCAGCATCTTCAGCCACCCACCCGGCAGAACCTTTCGGCGGTCCGGGAGCCCCTGCGGGACTTCTCGCGGCCCGGCACCCTTCTCCCCGCCATGCGGCCCGGCACCCTACTCCACCTCGCGGCGGTTCATCAGCGCATGAGCGATGGTCAGCTCGTCGACGTACTCCAGCTCGTCGCCGAAGCCGATACCCCGGGCGATGGCCGTCACCTTCAGCCCCTCGAACTGCCTGAGGCGGTTCATCAGGTAGAAGAGCGTCGTCTCGCCCTCGACCGAGGTCGAGATGGCCAGAATCACCTCCTTCACGCCGCCCCGTGCGATGCGGTCGACAAGCAGGTCGATTTTCAGGTCCGAGGGGGCGATGCCCTGCATGGGCGAAATCACGCCGCCCAGCACATGGTAGAGCCCCCGGTACTGGTGCGTGTTCTCAATCGAGAGCACGTCGGCAACCTGTTCCACGACGCAGATGGTCGAGTGGTCGCGTTCGGGGTCCGCGCAGATGGGACAAATCTCCTCGTCGGAGAGGTTGTTGCACTGCGCGCAATACTTCACGTCGTCGCGGAAGCGGTTGATGCTGCGGGTCATGTCGTGGACCGATTCGGGCTCCATGCGCAACACGTGGATGGCCAGCCGCAACGCCGTGCGGCGCCCCACTCCGGGCAGCTTCGTCAGCTCGCCGACGACATCCTGAAGAAGTCGTGACAATGTCTTATCTCGTTCTAAACAGTTCTACATCTGCGGCCCGGGTCCAATCCTTCCGGGACCAATCCTTCCAATTCCAATTCTTCCGGGTCCGAACCTTCCGGCCCATCTCCTTCCGAATCCGAGCCTTCCGGCCCCACTCCTTCCGAATCCGAGCCTTCAGCCCAACTCCTCCCGGGTCCTCCATTCCGCCCCGGAGCCTGTATCTCCCCCCCCGGCGCTGCCGCAGGGTCAGATGACCTCGATTTTCGAGCGCTCGAGCCACCCCTTCTTGCCGTCGACAATGACCACCTCGCACCAATCATCCAGACGGTCGGTGACGGTCACCTTGGTCCCTTCGTGGAGCACGAAGAGGTCGGTCGACGACTTGTCGGGCGAACTCTTGACGGCCGTCGACGCGGTCATCACCACGGCCTGCGTGTCGTCAAGGATTTCATGCCGCTCGCCCGCTGCAAACCACGTTGTTACGACGAAGAGCAGGAAGGCCACGAGCGTTCCGTAGAAGCCCGCCTTGCGCAGCGGCAGCCGCTGTGCCAGCAGGTAGAGCAGGAAGAGCCCCAGCGCCGCCAGCAGCGCCACAAGCGAGAGGATGCTCCACGAGGTGCACCCCATCACGTGGCGCACGGCGCGCAGCCACGAGGCGAGGAAAAACTCCGGAATCGCCTCGATGTTATCCTTGGTCATCGCCTCGGCAACCCCCAGGTTGTAGCGGATGTCGTCGTTGCCCGGCGCCAGGCGCAGCGCGCGGTTGTAGTTGAGAATCGCCTCACCCAGCCGCTCGTCCTTGAAGCAGGCGTTGCCCAGGTTGTAGTAGAGCTTCGCCGAGCCGAGTCCGCGGGCCAGAATCTGGTTGTAGACGTCGATGGCCGTATGGAAGTCCGAGTTGATGTAGGCCGTGTTGGCCTTGTCCCACAACTGCGCCTCGGTCAGCGCCGTCTCGTTGTCCGCCGTCTGCGCCGCTGCGGCCGTTGTCACCGCATCGCCCTCGGCCCCCTCGGCGGCGGCCGTCTGCACCGTATCCGGCACGCCCGCAAGCGAGTCGGCAGGCTCCGCAGCCCGGAGCGTCACCGCCATGCCGAGCAGCGCCACCGCGCAGATTGCATATCGTTTCATCGCTTTCATCGCTCTCCGTTGTTCAGTCATACACTTGGTTTCCCGCACGCCGCTACCGTTTGATGATTGACTCAATGTGCGAAATCAGGTCCACACCCTCGGCATAGACGTCGCTCATGCGCGACGACTCGACGGGCGAATACTGCGCCTCGTCGCAGCGCGTGATGATGGCCGTGAAGCGCTGCGAGTCCTCGGCCGGCACGCCCCGCTTGTGGAGCTCCTCGCGGACGTTCTCCTTCGTGAGGCTGGCCACGGGGATGTTGAACTTGTCACCCATGTATCCCCACAGCGCCCGCAACATCTCCTCGTAGAAGGCGTGGCGGTTCTGCTCGGTCATGTAGTGCTTGGCGGCACGGAAGCGCTGCACGGCGACCTTGTTGGCGCGCCGTCCGCGCAGCAGGGCCACGTTCTGCGAGTCGCGAATCCGCTTGCGCAGCGCCACGTAGGCCATGGCGAAGAGGAGCAGAATGCCCCCCAGCAGCACCCAGTAGGCCGCGCTGAAGAGGAAGGGCGACCGCATGGGCCGCAAGCCGGCTCCGCCCAGCTTGATGAAGCGGATGTCCTGCCCCAGCAGCTTGACCTCCTCCTTCGACATGCCGCGTCCCTGCATGACCAGCGCCGCGTCGCCGCCCCCCTTGGCATCGGGGGTGATGTCGAGCGTCAGCGCCTTGGAGCGGAGCGTCACGTACTGCATCCGCTCGGGGCTGAAGTAGGAGAACTCGACCGGTTCGATGTCGTAGGTCCCTTCGGCACGCGCGATGAAGGGGTACTCGAACTGGCGGTATCCCGACGTTCCGGCCACGGAGCTCTTGAGCGATTCGGTCGTCTTGACGTTGTACTGCTCGAACGAGCCGGGCAGCGTGAGCTTGGGCGCCTGCACGAAGGTCAGGTTGCCCGTACCCGAAATCTTCACCGTATAGGTCGCGGCCGAGTTGGCGGCCAGATGCGTCTCGGGCAGCGTCGCCTCCATCGTATAGTTGCCCACCGCGCCGCTGAAGCTCTCGGGCGCACCGGCCGGCAGCTCCTTGACGTTGACCGTCACGCGCTGCGTGGCCACCTTGCGGGGCACGTTGTAGATGTCGGGGCCGCCTCCGAAGAAGGGGTCCATGTTGCGGCTGTTCTGCACGACCACCTGTGCCAGCAGCGTCAGCTCGGCCGGCTCGATGACCAGCTTGCCCGCCTGCTGGGGGTAGAGCAGGTATTCGCGCACCACCTGGGCGTTGTAGACCTTGCCGCCCAGCGTCTCGCGGCCGGCACGCGGCACGGAGTTGACGTCGAGCTCCTGGGCCCAGAATCCGTTGAACGAGGGCCAGCTTTCGCCCTGAGAACCGACGATGGGCACCCGCGTGTAGAGCTTGAAGCTCACGCGCAGCGGCTCACCCTTGTAGACCGACGTGCGCGACACCTCGGCACGCAGCAGCACGTCGTCCTTGGCCAGCTGCCCCTGAGCGGCTGTCTGACCGCTGTCCGGGGCGGCCGACTGGCCGCCGCTGCCGCCATGCTGCGCGGAGGAGCCGGAGCCCGCTTCGCGGACAATCTCCACCGGCACGGGGTCGGTCGAATAGGTCGTCCCGTCGACGGCAATCGAGGCGCTGCCGATGGTGACGTTGCCCTCGGCCTGCGGCAGCAGCACGTAGGTGATTTTGTATTCGACGGTCTTGTCCATCGAGCCGTTGACGATTGAAATCCGCTGCCCCTTCGAGACGGCCGGGCCCGCCAGCACGTCAAACCCTTCGAACGAGGGGGCCGAGAAGGTGCTTTCGTCGGGCTTGGCGTTGAGCGAGAACTCCACGCGGAAGGCCTCGCCCACGGCTACCGTCAAGGGAGCATGGGTCTCAAAAGTGACCTTCTCGGCGCCGTACGCCGAGAAGACCGCCAGCACGGTGAGTGCCGTCAAGAATATTTTCGCTAAGAATGCTCTCATCGATTCGTATAGACTCGCTTTTTGCAACTATAACGACGCCCGTGCACCGTTATTATATGCGAGCGGAGGATTTTAGTGCTTGAATTCGGCGAAAAAGTCGTTGCCCTTGTCATCCACGATGATGAAGGCGGGGAAGTTCTCGACGTAAATCTTGCGCACGGCCTCCATGCCCAGCTCGGGGAAGTCAACCACCTCAACCGACTTGATGGAGTTCTTGGCCAGGATGGCTGCCGGACCGCCGATGGAGCCCAGGTAGAAGCCGCCGTTGGCCTTGCAGGCGTCCGTCACGGCCTGCGAGCGGTTGCCCTTGGCCACCATCACCATCGAGCCGCCATGCTTCTGGAAGAGGTCCACGTAGGGGTCCATGCGGCCGGCCGTCGTGGGGCCGAACGAGCCCGAAGCCATGCCCTGCGGCGTCTTGGCCGGACCGGCATAGTAGACCGGGTGCTTCTTGAAGTACTCGGGCATGGGCTTGCCTTCGTCGAGCATCTGCTTGATGCGGGCGTGGGCGATGTCGCGCGCCACGATGAGCGTACCGCGCAGGTTCAGACGCGTCTTGATGGGGTACTTGGTCAGGATGGCGCGCACCTTGTCCATGCCTTCGTCCAGGTCGATGTCCACGGCCGGCGACATGGCGGGAGCCTCCTTGGGCAGGAAGCGGGCGGGGTTCTTCTCGAGCTGCTCGAGGAAGATGCCCTCGGGGGTAATCTTCGCCTTGATGTTGCGGTCGGCCGAGCAGCTGACGCCGATGGCCACGGGGCACGATGCGGCGTGGCGCGGTGCGCGGATGACACGCACGTCGTGTACGAGGTACTTGCCGCCGAACTGGGCGCCCACGCCGCTCTCGCGGCAGATTTTCAGCACCTTCTCCTCCCACTCCAGGTCACGGAAGCAGCGGCCGCCCTCGTTGCCCGAGGTCGGAAGCTCGTCCAGATAGCCGGCCGAAGCCTTCTTGACGGTCGAGAGGCACATCTCGGCCGACGTGCCGCCGATGCAGATGGCCAGGTGGTAGGGCGGGCAGGCCGACGTACCGAGGTCGAAGATATGCTGCTTGATGAACTTGGTGAGCGACTCCTCGTTGAGCAGCGCCTTGGTCTGCTGGTAGAGGAAGGTCTTGTTGGCCGAGCCGCCGCCCTTGGTGATGAAGAGGAATTCGTACTCCATGCCGGGCTTGCCGCCGTAGATGTCAATCTGTGCCGGGAGGTTCGTTCCCGAGTTCTTCTCGTCAATCATCGAGAAGGGGACCACCTGCGAATAGCGGAGGTTGCGCTCCTTGTAGGTCTCGTAGACGCCGCGGGCGATGCAGCGGGCGTCGTCGGCGCCGGTCCATACGTCCTCACCCTTGTGGGCGATGCAGATGGCCGTACCGGTATCCTGGCAGGTGGGCAGCTCGCCCTCGGCGGCCACGCACTGGTTGAGCAGCATCGTGTAGGCGACGAACTTGTCGTTGTCGGTCGCTTCGGGGTCGTCGAGGATGTTGCGCAGCTTCTGCAGGTGCGCCGAGCGCAGGTAGAACGACACGTCGCTGTAGGCGGCCTTCGAGAGCAGCTCGAGGCCCGCGGGGTCGACCTTCAGCACCTTGCGGCCGTCGCACTCGACCACTTTCACGTAATCCTTCGTCAAAAGACGGTACTCGGTTTTGTCCTCCCCGACGGGGAACGGCTCCTGATAGATGAATTCAGACATGGCTCGTTATGATTATATTGTTGTTTGCCGTTGTTGGTTGTGTAGTCCGCCGGGGGCGCGTCGCCCCCTTCGGTCACCGCAAAAATACAAAATTCTCCCGAAATACCGCAACAAAACGGGGCGGATTGTTATTTTTTTCACAAACCGGCGAAACCGGAGGGTAAAAATTCCGGCCGCTGCCCGCAAAACCCCTCGAAAAACCCCACGGCAGAGCGCTCCGGAGCACTTTCCTCCCCTTTTTCCGCCCTCCCGAGCGGAGGGCGCCGGGCCCCGCGCGGCGGCCCCGGCGCGCTCCTCCCCCACCGATATATAAATCCTCGCCTGCGAAGCGGGGCCGCACGCTCGCCGCGGGCGATTTTTTTATGCGGAGACTCCGTTTCTTAAGAATATTTATTAACTTTGTGGCGGTTTTTGAGACTAACAATTTTTTCACATAAACTCATTACTTATGGTATCGTACAAAGATTTGGGTCTGGTAAACACCCGTGAGATGTTTGCCAAGGCAATCAAAGGCGGTTACGCGATTCCTGCATTCAACTTCAACAACATGGAGCAGATGCAGGCCATCATCCAGGCTTGCGTCGAGGCTTCGTCGCCGGTGATTCTGCAGGTATCGTCGGGCGCCCGCAAGTATGCCAACCAGACGCTGCTCCGCTACATGGCGCAGGGCGCCGTGGAGTACGCCAAGGAGCTGGGCAAGAACATTCCCATCGTGCTGCATCTCGACCACGGAAACTCGTTCGAGCTCTGCAAGAGCTGCATCGAGATGGGCTTCTCGTCGGTAATGATTGACGGTTCGGCGCTTCCCTACGATGAGAACGTCGCCCTGACCAAGAAGGTGGTTGACTATGCACACCAGTTCGACGTAACGGTCGAGGGTGAGCTGGGCGTTCTGGCCGGTGTCGAGGACGAGGTCGCTTCGGAGCACTCGCACTATACCAACCCCGACGACGTGGTTGACTTCGTATCGAAGACCGGCGTTGACTCGCTGGCCATCTCGATTGGTACGTCGCACGGCGCCAACAAGTTCAAGCCCGAGCAGTGCACCCGCAACGCCGACGGCATCCTCGTTCCGCCCCCCCTGCGTTTCGACATTCTGAAGGAGATTGAGAAGCGCATCCCGGGCTTCCCCATTGTGCTCCACGGGTCGTCGTCCGTTCCGCAGGAGTATGTCCACATCATCAACACCCACGGCGGTGCGCTGAAGGATGCGGTAGGTATTCCCGAGGAGCAGCTGCGTGAGGCTGCCAAGAGCGCTGTCTGCAAGATTAACATCGACTCGGACGGCCGTTTGGCCATGACCGCTGCCATCCGCAAGATTTTCGTGGACCAGCCCGCAGAGTTCGACCCCCGCAAGTACCTGGGTCCGGCTCGCGACGAGCTGAAGAAGCTCTACAAGCACAAGTGCGAGAACGTCCTCGGTTCGGCCGGCAAGGCTTAATCGAAGCGCGCTTCGCAAACAATTTCCGGAGGCCCCGAGCGGGGTCTCCGGATTTTTTATGCCCGCGCGGCAGGGGCGGAGGCTGCAGCCGGCGGACGCACAAGAGGCAGAGCGCAAAAGGCAGGGCAAAGGAGGGGGGGCGGACCAAGCCGGGAAGGCCGGCGGGAGGGTCCGCCGGAAACAGACGGGACAACGGACAGCGGACGGGCCATGCCGGCGTCGTGGACCCGAGGCCCGACGGAGCAGAACCGCTTACCCGGCTGGACCACCGCACCTTCACACCTTCACACCTTCACACCGCCGCACCACCGCGTATCGCCGCACTGCCCGTCCGGACGCGCATAGCCGCAGCGCCGCCCGCCGGGACGCCTCTCCGCAGTGCCCCGCTCCACGGCGCTACCGCCCGTAGCGCTCGCCGACGGTGCGCCAGTCGATGCGCTCCCAGAGGGCCTTGACGGCATCGGCGCGGCGGTTGCGGTAATCGATATAATAGGCGTGCTCCCAGACGTCGATGCAGAGCAGCGGCACCAGCCCGTCGCAGAGCGGATTGCCCGCATTGGCGCGCGCCTCGACCCGCAGGCGGCCCGAGGAGTCCTTCGACAGCCAACACCACCCCGAGCCGAAGAGGCCGACGGCCGTGTCAATCATCCGCGTGCGGAGCGCCTCGAACGAGCCGAAGTCGCGCTCCACGGCTGCAAGCAGCGCCCCGTCGGGCGCCGTCTGAGGCGCGGGCGAGAGCGAACGGAAGAGGAAGGCGTGGTTCCACGCCTGGGCGGCGTTGTTGAAGAGGGGACCGTCGGCCGAGCGGACCACATCCTCGAGCGGCTGGCCGGCAAAGGGGGTGTCGAGCGACAGTTCGTTGAGTTTGGCAACGTAGGTCGCATAGTGGCGGTCGTGGTGGTAGCGCATCGTCTCCTCGGAAATCTGCGGCATCAGCGCATCGTAGCCGTAGGGCAGCTCCTCAATCTCGAAGCGGGAGCTCTTCATTGCATCGTTCGTCATGGTGTTATTCCGTTTTTGGTTTGGTCAATTATCCGTGAACTCCGCTCCGCTGACGGCCGGCAATTCGGCACATGCGGAACGGAAAGCCTCTTTTTGCGAACAAATAGGATGCCGGCGGCGTGTTTGTCGAAAATTTTTCCTATTTTTGAAGGAAAAGCCAACAAACCGTAACCTTAAAATCCATTTTTCATTATGAAACTACCCTATGCCGAGCCTTACAAAATCAAGATGACCGAGGCCATCCGCACCTCCACGCGCGAGGAGCGCGAAACCTGGATTCGCGAGGCGCACTACAACCTCTTCAAGCTGCGCGCCGACCAGGTGACCATCGACCTGCTGACCGACTCGGGCACCGGCTCGATGAGCGACCGCCAGTGGGCCGCCATGATGACCGGCGACGAGAGCTATGCGGGAGCCACCTCCTACTTCCGGCTCAAGGAGACCATCGAGCGCATCTTCGGCATGCCCTACTTCCTGCCGACGCACCAGGGCCGCGCAGCCGAGAACGTCATCTTCTCGGCGCTGCTCAAGGCGGGCGACATCGTGCCGGGCAACTCGCACTTCGACACCACGAAGGGCCACATCGAGTTCCGCAAGTGCCACGCCGTGGACTGCACCATCGACGCGGCGGCCGACACGCAGCTCGAAATCCCCTTCAAGGGCGAGATGGATACCGCCAAGCTGGAGAAGATTCTCAAGGAGAACCCCCGCGAGAAGGTTCCCTGCGTGGTGCTGACCATCACCAACAACACGGCCGGCGGACAGCCCGTATCGATGCGCAACATCCGCGAGACGGCCGAGGTGTGCCGCCGCTACGGGGTGCCCCTGCTCATCGACTCGGCCCGCTTCGCCGAGAACGCCTACTTCATCAAGACGCGCGAGGAGGGCTACGCCGACAAGAGCATCAAGGAGATTGTGCGTGAAATCTACACCTACGCCGACATCATGACCATCTCGGCCAAGAAGGACGGCGTGGTCAACATGGGCGGTTTCGTGGCGATGCGCTCCGAGGAGCTCTTCCGCTCGGCGATGATGTACAACATCATGTTCGAGGGCTATGTCACCTACGGCGGCATGTCGGGCCGCGACATGGACGCACTGGCGGTGGGTCTGGACGAGAATACCGAATTCGAGCAGCTCGACGCCCGCATCCGCCAGGTGAAGCTGCTGGGCGACCTGCTCGACGAATACGGCGTGCCCTACCAGCGTCCGGCCGGCGGCCACGCCATCTTCCTCGACGCCAAAAAGATTCTGACGCACCTGCCCAAGGAGCAGTTCATCGCCCAGACGCTGGCCATAGAGCTCTACGTCGAGGCGGGCATCCGCGGCGTGGAAATCGGCTCGATTCTGGCCGACCGCGACCCCGAGACCCACGAGAACCGCTACCCGGCCCTCGAGCTGCTGCGTCTGGCCATTCCGCGCCGCGTCTACACGGACAACCACATCCGCGTGATTGCCGCCGCCTGCCGCAACATCTACGAGCGCCGCGAGTCGATTACGACGGGCTACCGCATCACCTTCGAGGCCCCCATCCTGCGCCACTTCACCGTGGAGCTGGAGAAAATCTGACGCCTCCGCGGCTCCGCCCCGGCAAATCCGGGGTCGGGTCCGAAAAACCTCTGAAAACCGACAAGGTCCGGCCACTGCGGCCGGACCTTTTTCATGCACCGTCTTCACCCCCCCTTCCCGGCCGCCGGGCCCCGGCCGCAAGCGCCGGCACGGACACCCTTCCGCCGAACGGCATACCGAACCCGGGCATCCGGTCTTGTCCGCCGCCGCTTCACTGTTCCAAAAACAGAACGGGCCCCGGCAATCCGGGAGCCCGCTTTGTATCGTTTGCCGCGGCATCGGCCGCCGCCGGCCACGTTAAATCAGCGTCTCGAGAATCTGGACGGCATTGAGCGCCGCACCCTTGCGGATTTGGTCGCTCACGCACCAGAAGGTCAGACCGTTGTCGCAGGTGAGGTCCTTGCGGATGCGGCCCACGTAGACGGGGTCCTTGCCCGCGATGAAGAGCGGCATGGGATAGACCTTCTCCGAGGGGTTGTCCATCAGCACCACGCCCGGAGCCTCGGCAAAGGCCCGGCGCGCCTCCTCGACCGAGACGGGACGCTCGGTCTCGAGCCAGATGCTCTCCGAATGGGCCCGCATCACGGGCACACGCACGCAGGTGGCCGACACCCGCACGTCGGAGTGCATGATTTTGCGCGTCTCGTTGAACATCTTCATCTCCTCCTTCGTGTAGTCGTTCTCGGTGAAGACATCGATGTGGGGAATCACGTTATAGGCGAGCTGGAAGGCGAACTTCTCGACATGCGGCTCGCGGCCGGCCCCCAGGTCGGCATACTGCGCCACCAGCTCGTCCATGGCGGCGGCACCCGCACCGCTGGCCGACTGATAGGTCGAGACGTGGACGCGGCGGATGTGCGACAGGCGCTCGATGGCATTCAGCGCCACGACCATCTGGATGGTCGTGCAGTTGGGATTGGCGATAATCCGCCGCGGCGCATTCTTCGCATCCTCGGGGTTCACCTCGGGAACCACCAGCGACACGTCCGCATCCATGCGGAAGGCGCTCGAGTTGTCAATCATCACCGCACCGTAGCGCGTAATGGTCTCGGCAAATTCACGCGAGGTGCCGGCCCCGGCCGAGGTGAGGGCAAAGTCCACACCCCGAAAATCGTCGTTGTGCTGCAGCAGCCGCACCGTAAGGTCGCGGCCCCGGAAGCGGTAGCTCCGCCCCGCGCTGCGCTGCGAGCCGAACAGAAGCAGCTCGTCGATGGGAAGTTCGCGCTCCTCGAGAATCCGGAGGAACTCCTGGCCAACGGCGCCGCTGGCCCCCACAATAGCAATTTTCATAACCAACCTTTATATTAAAACCTTTCTTGTTTCCAATTTGCCGCGCCGACGGGTCCGATGCGGTGCAGTGCAGTGCGGCAGCTCCGGCCCTCTCCGGCCTTCGGTGTGCGTCCCCTCCGGACCGCCACCGATCAGCAGGCACCCGGTGTGCATCCGCCCCCGACCTGCGGCCCCGGGGTCAGTTGAAGAACATCTCGTCCTCCTCCTCATCGCCGGGCTCGCCGCCCGACGAAGAGGTGAGCTCCTCGTCGCAGTCGTAGTGGGGCATCATGGCCGGACGCACGAAGCGGTCCGTGCGGTTGATGCCCAGCCGCGGGTCGTCGTAGACCCGCTTGAGGAAGTCGCCCACGATGGGCAGCGCCACGACGCTGCCCTCACCGCGCGCCAGCAGGTGCACCGACTGGTCCTCGCCGCCGACCCACGCTCCGGCCACAATCTTCGGAGCCACGCAGACGAACCACGCGTCGCGGTTCTTGTTCGAGGTACCGGTCTTGCCACCCAGCTCGACACCGTCGAGGCCGAACTGCCACTTCAGACGTCCGGCTGTTCCGCCGTTGACCACCCCCTGGAGCATCGTCAGCATCGTATAGGCCGTACGCTCGCTGATGGCATCTTGCGACTGGGGAATGAAGCTGGCGATGAGGTTGCCCTGCCGGTCCTCGATGCGCGTGACGAAAATCGGGTCCGTATGGACGCCCTCGTTGGCAAAGGTGGCAAAGGCGCTCGTCAGCTCGTAGACGTTCGACTCCGAGGGGCCGAGGCAGAGCGCCGGCACGGGGTCGATGTAGCTGCGGATGCCCATGTTGTGGATGAAGTCAGCGACGGCGGCCGGCTGCTTGGCCTGCTTCATAATCCAGGCCGAGTAGTTGTTGCGGCTGTGGGCCAGGCCCCAGCTCAGCGGGTGCATCTCGCCCAGCTGCTCGACGCGGCCCGCCTCCTTGGGCGACCAGGCCGTACCGTTGGCCGTCTCGATGGTCACCGGAAGGTTGGGCACCGGCGTGCAGGGGCTCAGCCCCAGGTGGTCGATGGCGAAGGTGTAGACGAAGGGCTTGATGGTCGAGCCAATCTGGCGCTTGCCCTGCTTGGCCATGTCGTACTTGAAGTAGCGGAAGTTGGGGCCGCCCACATAGGCCTTGATGAAGCCCGTGCGCGGCTCGACGGCCACGAAGGCGGCGCGCATGATGCGCTTGTGGTGGAGAATCGAATCGCGCGGCGTCATCACCGTGTCGCGGTCGCCCTTGTAGGTGAAGACCTTCATCACGCAGGGCTTGTCGAAGCTGGCCAGCACCTCGCGCTCGCTCACCCCGGCGTCGCGCATCTCGCGGTAGCGGTCCGAGTAGCGGATGGCCTGGCGCATGATGCGCTCGCGCTCCTCGCGGTCGGCATCGACGAAGAGCACCTTCGTGCGGCGGTACTGCGCATCCATCTTGGGCTGAATCTCCTGCTCCATCTGCCGCTGCACGGCCTGCTCGGCGTAGGCCTGCATGACGGAGTTGATGGTGGTGTAGATTTTCAGACCGTCGCGGTAGATGTTGTAGGGCGTGCCGTCGGCCTTGCGGTTCTTCAGGCACCAGCCGTAGATGGGGTTCTGCTCATACTCCTTGCGGGCCACCTCGTAGTCCCACTCGTTATAGAACTGGTTGCGGCGGGGCGGCTCGGCGTTCATCACCAGACGAAGCATCTCGCGGAAGTAGGTCGCGGCCCCCTCGTTGTGCGAGACGGGCTTGTAGTTGAGCACGATGGGCAGCGCCGAGAGCGAATCGGCCTGGGCGCGCGTCAGCGCCCCGGCCTGCTGCATGCGTGTGAGGACCAGGTTGCGGCGCGCCAGAGCGCTCTCGGGATTGCGCACCGGCGAGTAGCGCGTCGGGGCGTTGACCACCCCCACCAGCACGGCGGCCTCCTGCACGTTCAGTTCGTGGGGCTCCTTGTTGAAGAAGGTGTGGGCCGCCGACTTGATGCCGTAGGCGTTCGAGCCGTAGGCCACCGTATTGAGGTACATGGCGGCAATCTCCTCCTTCGTGTAGTTGTATTCGAGCTTGAGGGCCGTAATCCACTCCTTGAGCTTCGAGACGACGAGCTTCGACGTGCGGGCGATTTTGCCGCGGTGGCGCGCCGTGTCGCGCGGGAAGAGGTTCTTGGCCAGCTGCTGCGTGATGGTCGAGCCGCCGCCCTGCGAGGTGTTCTGCAGCAGCACGGTCTTCACCGCCACGCGGGCCAGCGAGGGGATGTCGATGCCCGAGTGGCTGCGGAAGCGGGCGTCCTCGGTGGCGATGAGCGCCGCCACGACGGGGGGCACCTCATGGCCGCCCAGCCGGATGTGGAGCGTCGAGTCGGCCGGATAGAGCTCGTCGTACTGGACGTAGGAGCGGTTCTGGACGAAGAAGGTGCCGAGCACCTTGCCGTCTTCGGAGTAGATTTCCGTCGCCAGGTTGCTCTTGGGGTTCTCCAGCTCCTCGAACGACGGCAGCCGTCCGAAGAGACCCGTCGCCGTCAGCAGCAGCAGGAAGACCAGCAGCACCACGGGTGCGAAGGCAATAATCCAGAGCCAGCGGATGAGCCGGGGCGAAGCCTTGATGAACCGGGAGCGGGCTCCCGCCTTATTGTTTTGTGTCATGGGACCGAATTTTGCGGTAAAGGTACGAATTTTTCTCAGAAGGGAAGCCCCAACGCGGCAGTAATCCACACGCCGCCCGTACTGGGACGGTAGCACGAGAGCTTGACGGTCGAGGTGGCCGAGGCCGGCATGCGGAAGAGGTTGACGTCGAAAATCAGGTCACCGCCCACCGACCAGATGCGCCGGCGCGTCGCGGCACCGGGGTAAATCTGCCCCTCGCCCTCGGGGGGCGCAGCGCGGTAGCGCCACGGCTCGGTGGTGAGGAACTGCGCGTAGTCGCCCCCCACGTTGAGCCGTATGCGCTTGAAGTAGAGCACCGAACCGATGCCCCCTTCGGGATAGCAGAGCGGGAACTGGTAGTCGACGGCCGCGGCAAAGTAGTCGTTCGAGACGATGTCGGCCGACGTGAAGCCGCGCGGCACGAGGCGCGTCGAGCGGTAGCTCAGCGGCGCATAGCCCGACGGGAACTTGTAGCCGCCGACCGAGGTCTGGTACGTGGCGGCCACCGTCAGCGAGTTGTGGGGCAGGAATCCGGGGGTGTAGAGCTTGACGTAGCCCGAGAGCAGGTCGCTGAAGTGGCGGTCCGAGGGGTTGAACGTATAGCCGGCGCTCACCGTATAGCCCCACGGCGAGACGAAGTCGCGGTGGGCCAGCCGCGTGAGGTCGGAGTAGCCCACCGAGAAGGAGAGGCTGTGGAGCCCCTCGCGGAAGCCGATGTGCTCGATATTGGTGATGGAGCCCGTCTCCTCGTCCCAGCGGATGTTGCCCACGTTGGCCACCATGCCGTTCGAGAAGTTCCACCCCGTGGCGACGGAGAACTGCCGCGTATGGTAGCCGCGCTGGAGGTAGAGGGGCAGCGTCGCCGTGAGCCCCACCGAGTAGTACTTGTCGGGGCTGGGCGTGCGCTGTCCGCCCAGACCGTAGAACATCTGGTTGCCGCCGTAGGCGGCATCGAGGTCGAAGCGCACGCCCAGCCCGAAGTAGCGGACGCCCAGCCGGAAGAGCGACCCCTCGGAGCGGTTCCAGCCGTAGGAGAAGAAGCCTTCGGTGTTCGAGAGCAGGTTCTGCGAGACAAGCGTCACGCCCAGATTGAGGCTGATGTTCTTCTCGTCGGCCACCTCGAAGGGGTCGAACGCCGCGGGCATCCAGCTGTGGACGTTGACCAGGTTGGGAAGCTTCGGATAGCGCTTGGTGCGGAACTTCGGCTCCGCGGCCAGCGAGTCGGTATAGACGAAGTGCACCGTGTCGAGGTTGACGACGCCCCACGAGCGGCGCGGCGGGTTGACGAGGTTGAGCGGCAGCCGTACCGGCTCGACGCGGCAGGCGAGGCTGTCGGCCGCCTGGCGCGTGAGGCGGTATCCGAGCCGGTCGTAGGTGGTCATCAGCACCTCGCCGCCGGCGGGCATCGGCTCGAAGGAGCCGTACTTCGAGGTCGAGAGGCGGTACTCGGTGCCGCGCTCCAGGTCGAAGCAGTGGACCTCGTCGCGTCCCGACTGGATGGAGCCGAACCAGAGGCGGCCGCCGCCGGCCCGCAGGTCGCTCAGCGTGATGTAGGCTCCGCGCGTGAGGGGCTCGAGCCCCCCGGCACCGATGCGTCCGAGCCACATGCCCGAGTCGTCGGTCACCAGCACGTAGAGCGCCCGCGTAAGGTCATCCCACGCCAGTCCGTGAATCTCGGTGAGCCCCTCCATGGCGAAGCGCTCCTCGCGCTCCCCGCGGCGGAGCACCACCGTGTAGCGGCCGTCGGGGTTGTATTCGACCCACGCCAGCGCATCGTCGCCCGCACCGGTGGGATAGAGCACGTTGCGCCGCCCGGCGAAGGTGCGCGGACGGCCGTCGGCGAGGTTCATGTAGCAGAGCTGCGAGTTGACCCGCTGCTCGAAGAGCTTCGAGCGCCGGTATTCGGTCCACCAGACCCGCCCGCCCGCAAGGGCCGGACGCGTCGAGACCGACCCGACGTAGCAGACCGTGCGTTCCTCGCCCGTACGGGTATCGACCCGCACGAAGCGGGCCGGGCGGTCGAAATCCTCCTTGAGCGCCAGCACGACCGTGTCGCCCAGCGGCAGCGGCCAGCGGTAGGTGGTGTGGTTGCCCTCGGGCAGCCGGACGAGCGACTGCGCGCTGTCGTCCTGCGCGGGAAGCGAATCCCAGTGGTGGCGCAAATCGTCGAAGGTCTCGCGGAAGAGGCGCGAGACGTTCGTGTCGTAGTACTTGCCCAGCGCCACGCGCGTGATGGCGAAGACGTAGGGGTTGCGCGAGCCGTAGCGCGCCACGTTGTTCCACACCTCGGGACCGTAGCGCTCGCAGGCGTAGGAGCAGAGCTGGTAGCCCAGCTCGTAGTGGTCGGGTATGTAGTCGCGGTAGGAGCCGCAGAACCACTTGTCGATGTTGCGCCGCCCGTCGCCCACGCGCTCCATGGCGCGGTAGGCCAGCGTGAAGGAGGGCTGCAGTCCGCGCCCGAACGACGACATCTGCGTCTCGGACATCACGGCGTCGCCCTCCATCGCCCAGAAGGGCATGCAGAGCAGGCCGATGGTCGACCCCTGCTGCCCGAGCAGGTAGCTCAGCGCGCGGATGACGCCCCGGTCGAGGTTGTTGTACTGCACGGCGTGGCGGTACTCGTGGGCCACGAGCTGCTTGAGCCACGGCATCGAGTAGCCGTCGATGGCCGGCGAGGAGAGGAACTCGACGCGCTTGGGGAGGTACATCACCAGTCCGTTCGACTGGAAGTTCTCGGGGTGGATGACAAAGGGAATCCGCATCGGGCCGTGGGTGAAGCCGTAGGAGATGTCGGGCTGCACCGTACGGATGTAGAAGAGCGTATGGCGGGCGATGTTGGCCGCCGTGTCGGGATAGATGACCCGCACATCGCGCGAGCGCATCGTGCTCCACTTCAGCCCGACGGGGTCCGAGCCCCACGTGTAGTACTGGGCCGAGGCGCGGTGCACGCAGCAGAGGGCGCCGACAAGCAGCAGTATGGCCACCAGCCGTTTCACTTCCCGCCCGCCTTTTTGCACCGGTATCCGTTCTGCAGCAGGATTTCGACCACGCGGTCGCGGTGGTCACCCTGGATGATGATTTCGCCCTCCTTGGCCGAGCCGCCGACACCGCAGCGGCTCTTGAGCAGGCGGGCCAGCTCGCCGAGGTCGGCCTGCGTGCCGACGAAGCCCCGCACGAGGGTCACCTGCTTGCCGCCCCGCTGCTTGCGGTCGAGCCATACGCGCAGCTCCTGCTGCGCGGGGGGAAGCGTTGCGGGCTCCTCTTCGCGGGCCGTTTCGAAGTGATAGTCGGGGTCGGTCGAGTAGACCATCCCGAGCCGGGCTTTCCAGTCGTTGTCTGCCATGGTGGAATCGGGGTCGGAAAAATTGCTCCGAACGTAGCAATCTAACGTCGGAGGGGGTGTTATATTTTGCGCAAAAATACGAAAATTATTATCTTTGTTTGCGTATGGCTACCAACTTCAGCGAAAAACTGCGCCGGTGGAACCCCTTTGCGCGCCCGGCGACGCTCGAGGAGCTGCCGCGGCCCCTGCCGCCGGCCGACCCCGCGCAACGGCTGGTCCACGTCTATGTCGAGGGCTACGAGGACGTGGCCTTCTGGCGCGGCGTCTTCGACCACTTCCAGAACCCCTACCTCCGGTTTGAAATCTCGGTGCCCAACCGCGCCGACCTGCCCAAGGGCAAGAAGGTGCTCATGAGCATGATTCCCCGCTCGTCGGAGGAGATGCTGCTCTGCGTCGATTCGGACTTCGACTACCTCTTCGACCAGGCCACCGAGCAGTCGCGCGAGGTCAACGGCTCGACCTTCATGTTCCACACCTACGCCTACGCCACCGAGAACTACCTCTGCTACGCCCCCTCGCTGCACAACGTCTGCGTCAAGGCGACCAAGAACGACACCCACATCTTCGACTTCGTGCGCTTCATGCACGAATACTCGTGCGCCATCTACCCCGCCTTCCTCTGGTACGCCTACTCGGCGCGCCTCTCGTCCGAGGGGGTCTTCACGCTGGCCGACTTCAAGTCGACGGTGCGCATCGGCTACCTCGACATGGAGGAGAACGGCGCCAACACGCTGGCCTGGGTGCGGCGCAACGTCGAGAAGCGCGAGCGGCACCTGCGCGGCCGCAACCCGCGGATGGTCGAGCCGATGAAGGAGTTCGAGGAGCAGCTCCGCGCACGGGGGCTCCGACCCGAGAACACCTACCTCTTCATGCACGGCCACACGCTCATGGACAACGTGGTGCTCGTGCTGCTCAACACCGTCTGCGAGAAGCTGCGCCAGATGTCGGTGGCCAAAATCACCTCGTCGGACAAGAAGGGGGTGGCCCTGAAGAACGAGATGTCGAACTACACCAACTCGCTGCGGTCGATTCGCGACGTGCTGCTCGACAACGAGAACTATACGCGCTGCCCGCTCTACAAGCGGCTGCACAACGACATCGAGCGCTACCTCGAGCACACCATCTGGGAGATGAAGCGCCGCGGCGAGCTGCCCGAAGATTCGGTGCTCACCATCGCGCGCAACCTCAAGCAGAAGTAGCCGCGCGGGCGGCGGCCGGGTGCTTGCAGAGGCCGTTCCCAAAAGGCAAGCGGCGCCATACACCACTCAAAAACCGGGCCCGGAAAACAGATGAAGGGAAGGCTCCTGTCCAGCCTTCCCTTCATTTTTTGCATGCGCCCGGCGGCGCGTATCCTCCGTCAACAATCAGTACCGGATTCGCTTCTGGCCGTGGCAGACGCGGCACTGTCCAGACCGGTTGCAGGAGAGGCAGGGATAGACATCCCCGTCGCGGCCCACGAAGTGCCCGTTGCCGTGGCAAGCCGGACACAACCCCGTACCGCCGCACGCCTTGCAGGTGGTGTAGCCGTGGCGCGACGTATCGCCCGAGGAGCCGCTGTCGTAGGAGTCATAGGAGCCGTTGCTGCCCGAGCCTCCGCCGTAGGAGCCGCCTCCGCCACCCGCCGCGGGCGAGCTGCCGTAGTTCTGCTCGTAGAGCTCGTTGAAGCGCCCGGGCGAGAGGCGGATGGTGTACCACGTATCGTTGTAGACCGCCTGCGAGCAGTCCCGCGCAAGGTAGAAGCGCTCGCTGTTCTTCGACTTGCAGACGTCGCCCGTCGGCATCATCACCGGAAAACCGCCCATGCCGACCGACTGCGCCCTGTATTCCGGAGCCAAAGTATACCCCTCGAACGAGAACCACTCGTCGCTCGTCCCCGTGCAGAGGAACAGATGCGATGCATAACCCAGCATCACGGAGGCCACCGCATCGCCCTTGTTGTCATACATGAGGCTGACGGTCATCAGACGGCCGTCCTCCCGGCCGAAATAGAACTTTTTCCCGCTGGGAAAGGATTGCGCCGTCGCCGTCGCAACGGAGGCCATCCAAAGGAGCAACAAAAATCCAATCCGTTTCATATCCATTCGCTCATTTCATGCTTCCTTATGTTTCATGGGGCGGCGGAGGGAGCCCCTGCCGCCGCGCGTCCCGTCGTCAGCGCTTGCGCACCACGCGCACGGTGGCCTGGGTCGACTGCCGGATGAAGACCTGGGGGCCCTTGGCGTAGCGGCGCCACAACTCGTCCGTATAGCCGCGGATGGTCAGCAGCTCCATGTCGCCCGTCTTCATCACGTCGAACCCGTTGGCACGCAGGGCGTTCACCGCCTCGTCGATGTGCCACGAATTGTCGACGCAGAGGCTCAGGTTGACCGCCGAGTTGTGAATCAGGTTCGTCTTGAGGCGGAAGCGCTCGAAGAGCGAGAAGATGGTGGCGAAACGCTCCTCGAGCACGAACGAGAAGTCGCGCGAACGAATCGTCAGCAGCACCTGGTCCTTCTTCAGAATCAGAATCGGCACGTCGACCGGCGCCGACATGGCGCGGATGACCGTACCGGGCTTGCGCTTGTCGCCGAAGGGGCGCACGTAAAGCGGGATGTTCTTGTTCTGCAGCGGTTTGATGGTCCTGGGGTGGATAATCTGGGCGCCGCTGTAGGCCAGTTCGATGGCATCGAGGTAGTTGAGCTCGGCAATCTGCACGGCGTCGGGGAAAATCTTGGGGTCGGCGTTCAGCACGCCGTCGACATCCTTCCACACCGACATCGACTCGGCGTCGAGGATGTTGGCCGCCACGGCCGCCGAGTAGTCCGAACCTTCGCGGCCGAGCGTGGCGGTCGTTCCGTCGGGGGCACCGCCGATGAAGCCCTGACCGATGAAGACCCGCTCGGGGCGGCCGGCCAGCTCGGCCCGCAGCAGCGGCGCCGAGGCGGCGATGTCGATGGCCGCATCCTTGTGACGCATCTCCGTGCGGAAGCAGCGCCGCATGTCGACCCAGTGGTTGGCAACGCCCGCCGCATTGAGGTACTCCGAGACGATGGTCGTCGAGAGCAGCTCACCGTAGGCGACAATCGCATCGTACCACAGCTCGGCATCCTCCGCCCGGTAGACGGTCTGCGTCGCCACCCGTTCGAGCTCGGCAAAGAGCTCATCAACCCGCTCGAGCCGTTTGGGACCGTGCCACAAATCCTCGATGATGCCGGCGTGGTAGTCGCGCAGTGCGGCAATCTGCTCCTCCGAGAGGGCGCGGTCGCCCCGCTGCAGCCCCGTGAAGACCTGCTCGAGGGCGTTGGTCGTCTTGCCCATGGCCGAAACGACGATGAAGAGGTTCTCCTCTCCCGCAATGATTTTGTGGAGGTTGCGTACGCCGTCCGCATTGCGGACCGAGGCTCCTCCGAACTTGTAGACTTTCATGCTGTCAAACTTCATTTCGACCGCTGCCGGACGGGCCGCTCCCCCATCCTCGGGGGCCGGCTCGTCCGGCAGCAATCGCACAACGTGTTGTTCTCAAAAAATAGCTCTTTTCCCGCCTCCGCGGAGGAGGCGTCAGCCGCTCGCAGCGGGTGTCTTCCGGCGGCAGCTTCGCAGCAAATACTTCCCGGCGGACGCTTCACCGCGGGCGCATCCCGGCAGCCGCATCACGACAGGCCCCTAACCGACCCGCCGCGCTCCTTCCCGAGGTTCCGACAAAATCCGCCCGGAGGTTCCGACAAAATCCTCTCCCGAGGCTCCGCCGAACTCCGCCCGAAGGTCCCGCCGAAATTCTCTCCCCGGCGGCCCCCCCGCCGCGCAGGGTTACTTCACCGCACGGTAGGGCACGCCGATGTTCTGGAAGAGGAAGGCGTACATGTCGGCCGCCTCGTCGATGCGCTTCGAGGTGGGCTTGCCGGCACCGTGGCCCGCCTTCGACTCGATGCGGATGAGCACCGGAGCGTCGCCCGCCTGGCAGTGCTGCAGCTCGGCGGCGAACTTGAACGAGTGGGCCGGAACGACGCGGTCGTCGTGGTCGGCCGTCATCACCAGCGTGGCGGGATACTTCACCCCTTCGCGGATGTTGTGCAGCGGCGAGTACTTATAGATATAGGCGAACTGTTCCTCGTTGTCCGACGAGCCGTACTCCACGGCCCAGCCCCAGCCGATGGTGAACTTGTGGTAGCGGAGCATGTCGAGCACGCCCACCTGCGGCAGGCAGACGGCGTAGAGGTCGGGACGCTGCACCTCGCAGGCGCCCACCAGCAGACCGCCGTTCGAACCGCCGTTGATGGCCAGACGCTCCGACGAGGTATACTTCTGGGCGATGAGCCACTCGGCCGCCGCGATGAAGTCGTCGAAGACGTTCTGCTTGTTCTCGAGCATGCCGGCCTTGTGCCAGGCCTCGCCGTACTCCGAGCCCCCGCGCAGGTTGGCCACGCAGTAGACACCGCCCTGCTCGACGAACATCATCGCCGAGGGGTTGAAGCCCGGCGTGAGGTTAATCTGGAAGCCGCCGTAGCCGTAGAGCAGGCAGGGGTTCTTGCCGTCGAGCTTCAGGTCCTTGCGATGGGTGATGAACATCGGGACCTTCGTGCCGTCCTTCGAGGGGTAGAAGACCTGCTCGGTGACGTAGAGCGAGGGGTCGAAGGCCACCTCGGGGGCCTTGTAGAGGGTCGACTCGCCCGAGGCGATGTCGTAGCGGTAGAGCGTTGCGGGCGAGGTGTAGTTCGAGAGCGCGTAGTAGAGCTCCGTATCCTCCTTTTCACCCGAGAAGCCGCTCACGGTGCCGATGGCCGGGAGCTCCACTTCGCGCAGGAGCTTGCCGTCGTAGTCGTACTGCGCGATGCGGTTCTGGGCATCCTGCAGGTAGGAGGCCCAGAGGTAGCCGCCCGCCGTGCCGACACCCTCGAGCAGGTTCTTCTCATGCTCGGGAATCACCGTCTCGACCTTCGAGGGGTCGTTGAGCGAGATGCGCTTGAGGGCGTAGTTCAGGGCGCCGTCGTTGGTCACGAAGTAGAGGTTGTCCTCCCGGCAGTCGACGGGCGCATAGTCGTGGGCAAAGCCCTTGAGCAGCGTGCGGAACTGCTTCTCGGAGCTCTTGCGGCAGAGCACCTCGGTGCCCGACGTACCCTCCGAGGCCAAGACGAAGAGCCACTTGCCGTCCTCCGAAGGCCATGCCCAGAAGTAGCGCAGCGGATGCTCGCGGTCCTCGTAGATGAGGCGGTCGGCCGACTGGGGCTTGCCCAGCTCGTGGTAGTAGACCTTCTGGAACTGGTTCTGCGACGAGTAGATACCCTCCTTCGGGGCGTCGTAGGCGCTGTAGTAGAATCCCTTCGAGTCGGGCGACCAGGTGGCGCCCGAGTTCTTCACCCAGTTGATGCAGTCGCCGGTCAGTTCGCCCGTCTCGGCATCCTTCACACGGATTTCGACCCAGTCGGACCCCGACGCGGCCGTGGCATAGGCGAAATAGCGGCCGTCCTTCGAGAACGAAGCCGCCGCAAGGGCCACCGTACCGTCCTCCGAGAGGGTGTTGGGGTCGAGAAAGACTTCGCCGGGCTGGCCGGGCTCCTGCGTGCGGTAGAGCACCGACTGGTTCTTCAGTCCGTCGTTATAATAATAATACCACCAGTCGCCGTGTTTTGCGGGAGCACCCTCCTTGGGGTAGTTCCACAGCTCGGTGAGCCGCTCGCGGATGGCTCCGCGGAAGGGAATCTGCGCGAGGTAGTCCTCCGTCACGGCATTCTCGGCCGCAACCCAGGCGGCCGTAGCCTCCGAATTGTCGTCCTCGAGCCAGCGGTAGGGGTCGGGAACCTCCACGCCGAAATAGTTGTCCACCACGTCGCCGCGCTCGGTGGCAGGATAGGGTAAGTGCTTGATGTTCATTTTGCTTCCACAACTTGCCAGCATCGCCGCTGCGCCGAGCAGCAACACCGCACCGGAGAATTGTTTCCTCATAATCGACGAATTAAGGTTAATATCGGGACAAAGTTAGGAAAAAGTTGAGAGACTCGGACGCCGGAGTCGAAGATTTTGCATAACTTTGGGCTTCCGAAACAACGAACCAACGAGCATGTACAGCGAACTGAAACAAATCATCGAGCAGGCGTGGGAGGAGCGCGCGCTGCTCAGCGAGGAGTCCGTCCGCGAAGCCGTCCGCCGGACGGTCGACCTGGTGGACAAGGGCCAACTGCGCACGGCCGAGCCTCTGGACGAGGAGCGGAGCCTCTGGCAGGTGAACGAATGGGTCAAGAAGGCCGTCATCCTCTACTTCCCGCTCCAGCCCATGCGCAAGATGCAGGCCGGCGAGCTGGAGTGGTACGACAAGATGGAGCTCAAGCACGGCTACGAGGAGCTGGGCGTGCGCGCCGTGCCCCACGCCGTGGCGCGCTACGGTGCCTACATCGCCCCGGGCGCCATTCTGATGCCCTCGTACGTCAACATCGGCGCCTATGTCGATACGGGCACAATGGTCGATACGTGGGCCACGGTGGGCTCTTGTGCACAAATCGGCAAGCAGGTCCATCTGTCGGGCGGCGTGGGCATCGGCGGTGTGCTGGAGCCCGTGCAGGCGGCGCCGGTCATCATCGAGGACCACTGCTTCATCGGTTCGCGCTCGATTGTGGTCGAGGGGGCCCACGTCTGCCGCGAGGCGGTGCTCGGCTCCAACACGGTCATCACCGGCTCGACCCACATCATCGACGTCACGGGGCCGGAGCCCGTCACCTACAAGGGCTACGTACCGCCCCGCTCGGTGGTCGTTCCGGGCAGCTACCGCAAGCAGTTCCCGGCGGGCGAATACAGCGTCTCGTGCGCCCTCATCATCGGCCGCCGCAAGGAGTCGACCGACAAGAAGACCTCGCTCAACGACGCGCTGCGCGACTTCGGCGTCAGCGCCTGACCCCGCCCGCCGTCCGACGACCCTAACCCGACACGACACATGATTTACCACATCCGACAGACCACCTCGACCAACGACGAGGCCCGCGATGCACGCTACCGCCACGGCGACGTGGTGTGGGCCGAATGGCAGAGCGCCGGCCGCGGACAGCGCGGCCACACGTGGCTCTGCCCCGAGGGGCTCAACATCACCTTCTCGGCCATCCTCGAGCCGACGTTCCTGCCCGCCCCGGAGCAATTTCTCTTCACCGAGGTGGCGGCGCTCGCTCTGGTCGACGCGATGCGCGACTACGGCATCGAGGCCCGCATCAAGTGGACGAACGACCTCTACGTAGGCGACCGCAAGTGTGCGGGCATGCTCATCGAGCACGACCTGCGCGGAGCGAACCTCGCCCGCAGCATCGCCGGCATCGGCCTCAACATCAACCAGCGGGAGTTCGACCCGTCGCTGCCCAACCCCACCTCGATGGCGCTGGCCGCGGGCCGGGAGTTCGACCGCGAGGAGGTGCTCCGCTGCTGCATCGACCACCTGATGGCGCGCTACGCACAGCTCGAGGCGGGCGACCGCGAGGGGCTGCAGCGCGACTACCGGGCGCGGATGTACCGCCTCGGGGAGCGCCACCTCTTCCGCCTGCCCGACGGCACCCTCTTCCAGGCGGTGGTCGAGGGGGTGCGACCCACGGGCGAGCTGCAGCTGCGCCACGACGACGGTACGCTGCACGAATACCTCTTCCGCCAGGTCGAGTTCCTCATCGAGGGGCGCGACCCGCAACCGGCCGGGGAGCACTGACCCGCGGCCGGGAGGGCACGGACCGGGGCCGGGAAACGCCGGCCGGAACCCGGGAGCGGGCAAGCCGGAAAACGGAATGCGCCGGCCGGGAAATGCGGACAGGAGAACGAGGATGCGCGGGCCGGAGCGCAGGATGCACCGGCCGGAAGATACCGCTCCGCTGCGGACGTTGGCTCTGGAGGGACGACAGCCCGCCGCCCCGGTCGTGCGGCACCGTTGCGCAAGGGAAGAGCTCGGCCGCTGCCGCCCCCATGTGCGCCCCGAAGGAGGGCCAAGGGTGTTAAAAAAATAACAAAACCCTTGCCCATCCCGAAATAACTGCTATATTTGCATTGGAAAATTCACAACACAAAGCTCGTAATACCATGAATGTACCTACCAATCTGAAATACTCGAACGACCACGAGTGGTGCCGCGTCGAGGGTGACGTTGCCGTTATCGGCATCACGGATTTCGCACAGAGCCAGCTGGGCGACATCGTCTTCGTAGACGTGCCGACCGTAGGCGAGACGCTCGCCGCCGGCGAGGTGTTCGGCTCGATTGAGGCCGTGAAGACCGTCAGCGACGCCTACCTTCCCGTCTCGGGCGAGGTGCTCGAGTTCAACGAGGCCGTCGACGCCGACCCCTCCATCGTCAACAAGGACGCCTTCGGTGAAGGCTGGCTCGTCAAGGTCCGCATGTCGGCCCCCGAGGAGTACGACAAGCTGCTCACCCCCGCCCAGTACGAGGAGCTGATTGGTTAGCGACGGGCGCCGGCAGGCGCCTCCCCTCTCCCCTTTCGGAACAATGCGCCGCAAGGTGTCGAAAGCGCCCCGAATCGCGGGCGCCGGGGTGTGGTGTCCCCATCTCTCCCCTCACGCGCCGAGTAGCCGTTCCATTCTGAAAGCAGCCCTCCCCAAAAAGAGCGCTGAGGCTGTACCCGAAAAAGAGCACCGCAATACCCGGGAGGAGTTGCAAAACAAGGGCGGCAACAGAATTGCACCGGGAGCGGAAACGCCCCGATGAGGTATTCGGACCGTTCCGCACCCGTCTCCCTGTTTCATATAGAAGACCGCATTCCCCAAGGGGTGCGGTCTTCTCTTTTTCTACAAACGAGAACGGGAGGGGACCGCACAGAAACGCGTGCGGAACCGGCCGCCCGTCAACGCGGCTGTCCCGATACCGCCCCCACACCAACGCTGCCGCCATACTCCGGCCGCACCCAACCGCCCCTCTACACCGTCGCCCCGTACCGGGTGCAACCGACCGCCCCGCCAACCCAACATCCGCACTCATCCACCTGCACCCCTATACACACAAAAAGGGCCGCCCGAAGAGCGGTCCTGCAGGAAGTCTTCCCCACGGGGAAGACTGTATGTATCGGCTGGTCCGAAAGCGGCGGCGGCGAACCGTTCCGAGCTACATGCGAGGCATCAGATGCTGATGTCGAGTATCTCGAAATGAATCGTCCCGGCCGGAACGACGACATCGACCGTGTCGCCCTTCTTGTGGCCGAGCAGCGCCTTGGCAATCGGCGTACCGATGGCCAGCTTGCCTTCGCGCAGATTGGCCTCGTGCTCGGCGACAATCGTATAGACCACCTGCTTACCGTTGTTGTGGTTCAGCAGCGTCACCTTGCTCAGAATCTGCACCTTGCTCTTGTCGATTTTCGACTCGTCGATGACGCGCGCATTGGCCAGCGTATCCTCCAGCTTGGCAATCCGCATCTCGAGCAGACCCTGTGCCTCACGCGCCGCATCGTACTCCGCATTCTCCGAAAGGTCGCCCTTGTCGCGTGCCTCGGCAATTGCGGCCGAAATCGCCGGACGTTCGACGGAACGCATGTGGTCAAGCTCGTCCTTGAGCTTCTTGTACCCTTCCGCCGTCAGATAGATAATCTCTTTTGCCATAAGAATGATAATCCAATAAAAAACAAGAATCCCGGCCTCGAAAGGCCAGAACCCCTATACTTAACCGAAACAAAGATAGGAAGGATTTTCCGATTTTCCAAATTATTTCGCAGAACTTCTCGCCGGCGACGCATCGCGCCCCGACCGACCACGCGGGGTGCCGCCGCAGCCCATCTGTCCGCCCGGCCGGCGCATGGCGGCGGAAATGGCAGGCAGCGGGTGCGGCTGGTGAGAAGCGGCGGGACGGCAGGCAGAAGCGGGGACGCAGACAGCGGCGGAGGTAGCGGGCGGCAGGCGGCGGGTGATAACAGGCGGGGAAAAGCGACAGGCAGCGGGGAGGCAGACGGCGAGGAGCGGAAACGCAAGCAGCGGGCGATAGCAGCGAATAGCGGTGGCGACGGGAAACGTGTCCGAACCCGCCTCTCCCCGAAAAAGAGGCTCGCCGCCCCGCCGCAGCCCGTCCCCTTCGACCAAGAAACACACCGCCTGTTCCCGGACCGTTTCCGAGGAACGGCAGCAACCACTGCCCCGCGGAAACTTCTGCCCGAGCCGGCCTCTCCCCGAAAGAGAAGCCCGCCGTCCCGCCGCAGCCTGTTCCCTCCAACCAAGAAACACACCGCCTGTTCCCGGACCGTTTCCGGGGAACGGCAGCAACTACCGCCCCGCAGAGCCTCCGTTCGAACCCGGCTTCTCCCCGAAAGAGAAGCTCGCCGCCCCGCCGCAGCCTGTTCCCTCCAACCAAGAAACACACCGCCTATTCCCGGACCGTTTCCGGGGAACGGCAGCAACCACCGCCCCGCAGAGCCTCCGTTCTAACCACCGCAGCCCTCACCATCCGACCAGGAAGCACGCCGCAGTCCCCGTCCCAATGCGTGGAGGCAATAATTTTTTTGGCGGTTCGTTAATTTATATGTAACTTTGCGCGTTAAAGCGCCGTAAACGAACTTTCGATGAAGCACACTCTCTCACTCATTGCTGCCGGCCTGCTGCTGGCGACCCTCTTCACGGGCTGCGCCGGCGTCAGCTCGATTCTCAAGAGCGGCAAGCCCGACGTCATGTACGACAAGGCGCTCGAATACTACGCCAAGGAGAAGTGGACGCGCGCCTCGACCCTCTTCGAGGGGGCGCTGCCCTACTACTCGGGCACCACGCGCGAGGACAGCATCTCCTTCTTCAACGCCCGCTGCAAGTACAAGAACCGCGACTACGAAACCGCCTCGCTGCTCTTTGACGACTTCCGCCGCAAGTTCGGCCGCAGCGTCTTCATCGAGGATGCCGAGGGTATGTTCGCCCTCTGCTACTACTACCTCGCGCCGGGTCCCTCACGCGACCAGACGATGACCAGCCAGGCCATCATCGCCGTCAACGAGTTCATGTCGCGCTACCCCGACAGCAAACAGGTGGAGAACTTCAAGAGCATCAACGAGGAGCTCACCCAGCGGCTGCACGACAAGGCCTATCTGAACGCCTACACCTATTACAAAATCGGCAAGTACAACTCGGCCATCGTCGCGCTGAAAAACGCCCTGAAGAAGTATCCCGAAAGCACGCACCGCGAGGAAATCATGTACCTGATTGTCGACGCAAGCTACCGCTACGCCAGCAACTCGATTGAGGAGAAGCAGACGGACCGCTACCTCTCGATGCTTGACTCGTACCTTTCCTTCAAGGAGGAGTTCCCCGAATCGAAGCACATCCGCGAGCTGGAGCGCATGGCCAAGCACGCCAAGGATTATCTGGACCGGAACAAGAAAGACAACAACATATAGTCATGGAGATTAAGAAAAACATTCCCAACAACACCATCACGAGGAAACTGGTGGACTTCGACCGCGAAACGGGCAACGTTTACGAGTCGATTAACATCATCGCCCGCCGCGCCAATCAGATTTCGACCGAGCTGAAGAACGAGCTCAGCCGCAAGCTGGCCGACTTCTCCTCGCCGACGGATGCCACTCTGGAGGAGACGTTCGAAAACCGCGAGCAAATCGAAATCTCCCGCTATTACGAGCGGTTGCCCAAACCGACCATCATCGCCACCGAGGAGTTCCTCGACGGAGAGCTCTACTACCGCATGGGCGGCAAGGACGGCAAGGAGGCCAAGGAGAGCGGCAAGGAGGAGAAGCCGACCACGAAGGAGGCCTGAGCGGGCTGTCGACGATGGATTCACGGCATACGACGTGCCCCTCGCTGCAGGGGCGCCACATACTGCTGGGCATTACGGGAAGCATAGCTGCCTACAAGGCGGCTGTGCTCTGTCGTTTATTGAAGACGGCCGGCGCCGAAGTGCGCGTGGTGATGACGCCGCTGGCCAAGCAGTTCATCACCCCGCTGACGATGGCCACCCTCGCGAAGAACCCGATTCTGGTCGAGTTCTTCGACCCCGAGAACGGCGCCTGGAACTCGCACGTCTCGCTGGGCGAGTGGGCCGACTGCTACCTCATCGCCCCCGCTACGGCCAACACGCTGGCCAAGATGGCCACGGGCGTGGCGGACAACCTGCTGCTGACGACCTACCTCTCGGCGCGCTGCCCGGTGGTCGTCGCCCCGGCCATGGACCTCGACATGTTCGCCCACCCCGCCACGCAGGCCAACCTCGCGACGCTGCGCAGCCGCGGCGTACGGGTCGTCGAACCCGAGGCCGGCGAGTTGGCGAGCGGACTTACGGGCAAGGGGCGTCTGGCCGAGCCGGAGCACATCGTCGAGGCGGTGACGCGGCTGCTTGCCCCCACGGCGAAGAGCCTCGAGGGGCGGCACTTCCTCGTCACGGCGGGAGCCACCATCGAGGCCATCGACCCGGTGCGCTTCATCTCGAACCACTCGTCGGGCAAGATGGGCTACGCCATTGCCGGCGAGCTGGCGGCGCGAGGCGCCCGCGTGACGCTCGTCAGCGGCCGCACGGCACTCGCCTGCCCCGAAGGGGTGGAGCGCGTCGACGTCCTCTCGGCCGAGGAGATGTACCGCGCCGCCACAGAGGCCTTCGACGCATGCGACGGCGCCGTGATGTGCGCCGCCGTGGCCGACTACACCCCCGAGCAGGTCTCCGCGACCAAGCTCCGCAAGGGTGACGGCGAGCTGGTCATCCGCCTGCGCCGCACGCACGACATCGCCGCCGAGCTGGGCGCCCGCAAGGAGGGGCGGCTGCTGGTGGGCTTCGCGCTGGAGACCGACGACGAGGAGGCGCACGCCGAGCAGAAGCTCGCGCGCAAGCACTTCGACTTCATCGTCCTCAACTCGCTGCGCGACGCCGGAGCCGGCTTCCGCGGCGACACCAACAAGGTGACCTTCATCGGCCGGACAGGACGCGAACCGCTGCCGCTGCTCACCAAACGCGAGGTCGCGGGCCGCATCGTCGACCGAATCGAAAAATTGCTGAAATAACAGACGGGCAGCTCCTTCACACGAAGGGGCCGTCGCTGCCCCGGGCCCCGGGCTTCGCCCCGCAGGGCCCGACCCGACAAACGTCATAAACACCTCAATCGCCATGTTACGCCGACTTTCGGTCGAGAACTACGCGCTCATCGAGAAGCTCGAACTCGAGCTGGACCCGCATCTGAACATCATCACCGGCGAAACGGGCGCCGGCAAGTCCATCCTGCTCGGCGCACTCGGGCTGCTGCTCGGCGCCAAGAACGACGGTGCGGCCATCAAGGATACGACCCGCAACTGCAAGGTCGAGGGGCTCTTCGACCTCACGGGCCGTGACCTGCGCCCCCTCTTCGAGCGCAACGAGCTCGACTACGAGGAGCAGTGCACCCTCACGCGCGTCATCACGCCGGCGGGCAAGAGCCGCGCCTTCGTCAACGACATGCCCGTGTCGCTCACGCAGCTGCGCGAGCTGGGCACGCAGCTCATCGACATCCACTCGCAGCATCAGAACCTGATTCTCTCCTCGGAGGAGTTCCGCACCTCGGCACTCGACACCGTGGCGGACGACGCTGCGCTGCGGGCCGAATACGGCGCCGCCTACGCCCGCCAGAGCGAGCTGCGCCGCCGTCTCTCCGCCCTCGAGAAGGCTGCGGCCGAGGGGCGCCGCGACGAGGAGTGGCTCCGCTTCCAGAGCGAGGAGCTCACGGCGGCCAACCTGCGCGAAGGCGAGCAGGCCGTGCTGGAGGAGCAGCTCGCCGTGCTGGAGCATGCCGACCAGATTGGCGAGACGCTCACCACGCTGCGCAACCGTTTCGACGACGACGAGACGGGGGTGCTCGCCCAGCTCAAGAATACCGAGAGCGAACTCAACCGCCTGCGCGACCACTACCCACAGGCGGGCGACTACGCCGACCGGCTCCGCTCTGTGCTGGAGGAGCTGAAGGACATCGACGCCTCGGCGGCGGACGAGAGCGAACGGCTCGACACCGACCCCGAGCGGCTGCAGCAACTCTCCGCGCGCCTCGACACGCTCTACTCGCTCACGCAGAAGCACCATGCCGCCACGGTCGAGGAGCTCATCACCATCCGCGACGGCTACCTGGCCCGTCTGGCGGCCATCGACCACGGCGACGAGGAGCTCACGGCCTGCCGTGAGGAGCTCGCCCGGGCCACGGAGCAGGCTGGGAAGCTGGCCGAGCGGCTCCACAAGGCCCGCGAGAAGGCCTCGCCGGCCTTCGGCAAGGAGATTTGTGCGACGCTCGCGCGGCTCGGCATGCCCGACACGACCTTCCGCGTGGCGCTGGAGCCGACGCAGGAGCTCACCCCCTCGGGGCGCGACACGGTGACCTACCTCTTCTCGGCCAACCGCGCCATGACGCCCCAGGCCGTCGAGCGCATCGCCTCGGGCGGTGAGCTTTCGCGCGTCATGCTGGCCCTCAAGGCGATGCTGGCGCGGCGCATGCAGCTGCCGACCATCATCTTCGACGAAATCGACACGGGCGTCTCGGGACGGATTGCCGATGCAATGGGCGAAATCATCGCCTCGCTGGCCGAGACGATGCAGGTGGTCGACATCACCCACCTGCCGCAGGTCGCCTCGAAGGGCCAGACCCACTTCGTGGTCTACAAACGCGACGGACGCACCTCCATCACGCGGCTGACGGCCGAGGAGCGGACGACCGAAATCGCCAAGATGCTCTCGGGCAGCCGCATCACCGACGCGGCCCTCTCGCAGGCCCGCATCCTGCTCGGCCAGCCGGAGCGCCCCGCACGCTCGCGCGGCGACGAGAGCCAGACGCTCTTCTGACACCCCACCGGCCGGAGAGGAGGGGGAAAAAAAGAATGAAAACGAAAGCTCCCGCCGCCAACAACAGATACCCCAAGGGACCGCCTGCGGTCCCGCCGACACGGGCTCTTCATCCAAAAGGTCCCGGAAGCTGCGGCTTCCGGGACCTTTTCCTTGATAGGGGCGCAAAGCCACAAGAGGCCGCATCGGAACAAAGGGCGAAGGCCCGAAGGGAAGAGGAGAGAAGCATCGGAAAACAGAGAAGGGGGAAAGCGGAAGAGCCGGGGAGCGGCCCCGGGAGACGGAGAGACGGAGAGACGGAGAGGCAGAGAGACGGAGAGGCAGAGAGACGGAGAGGACGAATAAGAGGCAGCAGAAAAGGGAGCGACCGGCGGCGGAGGTGCACGGAGGCCCTGCCGGCAATTTTTTCCGGCCGGCGATTCGTCCTTTTTCGCCTTGCGACGTCTTATAAGTGAACGCGCGTTCGAACACAAAAACAGACTGAAATCAATGAACACAACCCCAACCTTCACCGAAGAGGAGCGGATGGCGCTGCTCGAGGATGCCGCGGAGCGCTGGAGCGAGGCGCTCTTCCGCTTCGCGGCACTGAGGTGCGCCTCCCGCAGCGACGCCGAGGATGTCGTTCAGGAGGCCTTTTTCCGATTCGCCACCGCCACGACACCCGTCCGCAACGCCAAAGCCTACCTCTTCCGCATGGTGGCCAACGGCTGCAACGACCTGCTGCGCCGGCGCCGCCCCACCGAGCCGCTCCCGCCGACACTCGAAGATGACCCGAGCGAGGAGCACACGCTCGAAGCCGAGGCCCGGCGGCTTGGCACCCTGCTCGACCGCCTGCCGGCCGAACAGGCCGAGGTCATCCGCCTGCACACCTTCGCCTCGATGCGCTTCACCGAAATCGCCGAGACGCTCGAGCTGCCCGCTTCGACCGTCAAGTCGCGCTTCCACTACGGCATCGAGCGACTGAAAACCCTCCTGTAAAACCCTTCCAAAAATTCCGAAAACCATGAAAACCGATAAGACCATGACGTGCCGCAACTTCCGCGAGCAGCTGGACGAACTGCTCGCCGGCACCCTCTCCGACGCTGAGCGCCGCAGCATGGAGGAGCACGCAGCCGCGTGCGAAGCCTGCGCCGCCGCCCTTCGCGACGCCCGACGGGCGCTCGACGCCGCAACCCCCCACATCGAAATTACCCCGCCCGCAGGTCTCCGCGAACGGATTCTGGAAGCCACCCGCCGACGACTGGCCGAGCAGGGAAGCGAACCCGGACAGGCCGCATCCGCCATCGCCGAATCTGCCGTGGCAGCCGACCTTTCAGCAGCAAAGCAGAACGCAGCCTCGGGCGCCACGGCCCGCCGCATGAAGATGCAGCCCATAAGCACCTCTCCGGAGCAGGCCGCCGACCGCAATGAGGCCGCCGCATCCGGCCAACCCCGCCGCCCCGTACGCCGCATCGTCGGCATCCTCTCGGGGGCGATGGCCGCCGCGGTCCTTGTCGTCGCAGCCCTCACCCTCGGCTTCAACACCCCGGCACGCGCCGCGCGCAACAACTTTGCACAGGCCATCGTCGCAATGAACGGCGTGCGGAGTATCCGCATCGAGCTGCACATCCGCACCGACGCCGACGAAAACTTCGACTACACCAACCCGCTCGACGAGCCGGTGCCCCACACCATCGAGGCCATCTACTCCCCGCAGCTGCTCTGGCGCATCGAGAAACCGGGCCGCAAGGCGCTCTACGACGGGAAGCACACCTACCTCTGGTTCGACGCACTGCGTGAGGGCGAGGTGCTCCCCTACTCGCCCGGCGTTGCGGGGATGCTCTTCCAGCTAATCGACCCCGGCCAGCTGCTCTCGTTCGAGGAGCAGCTCACCCGCTCGCACGACGGCTCGCGCTACACGCTGCGCCGCGAGGGGGATACCCTCCGCCTGACGGTCCACAGCCCGGCACAGGGCGATTTCAGCCAGAGCGACTACATGCGCAACTCCTCCGTCGCCGAGAGCGACACGCGCCGCGAATACCGCTTCGACGCCGCAAGCGGACGGCTGCTGGGTGGAAGCATCACCTTCCTCGCGGCCGACGGAAGGGAACGGACGCTGCTCGAGATTGACCGCATCGAGTACGACGCCCCGCTCGACGCCGCAACGCTCACCGCACTTCCCGAGGGCATCACCTGGAGGGAGCTGACCCAACCCGAGGCGGCGACCTCCCGCCTTGCGGGCATCGACGCCGGCCGGGCGGCACGGCTGATTCTCGACGCCTTCGCAACGTGGGACACCGAGATTCTCGACGAGGCGCTCTCGGCATACGGCGCCCGGGCCCGCCAGCTGCTCCGCAGCCGCTACGCCGGAGCTACTGTGGTGGAGTGCTCGGCCCCGGTCCGCTCGGGCAACTACCCCGGCCTCTTCATTCCCTGCCGGCTGCAAATGGCAGACGGCTCTACCGAGGAGCTCCACCTGGCGCTGCGCAACGACAGCCCGCAGCGGAGCTGGGTCGTCGACGGCGGGCTCTGACCCCTCCGTCCGGCGGGGGGCAGCCCCGACCGCCGCATCCGACTCCCCTCCCGCGAACAAACGGGCACAAAAAACCGGGGCACCCCGCTGGGGTGTCCCGGTTTTCCGTATATGCTGTCCTGCGGCAGCGGCCGACTGTTACATCATGCCGCCCATGCCGCCGGCGGGCATTGCAGGTGCAGGCTGCTCGGCCTTCTTCTCGGCCAGCACGCACTCCGTGGTGAGGAACATCGACGCAATCGATGCGGCGTTCTCCAGAGCCACGCGCGATACCTTCGTCGGGTCGATGATACCGGCCTTGAGCAGGTCCTCGTAGCGGTCGTCGCGGGCGTTGTAGCCGAAGGCTCCCTCGCCCTCACGCACCTTGTTGACAACCACCGAGCCCTCGCCGCCGGCGTTGGCGACAATCTGGCGCAGCGGCTCCTCGATGGCACGCTTTACGATGTTGATACCGGTCGTCTGGTCCTCGTTGTCGCCCTTCAGACCCTCGAGAGCGGCCGTAGCGCGGATGTAGGCAACACCGCCACCCGGAACGATACCCTCCTCGACGGCGGCACGCGTAGCGGCCAGCGCATCGTCGACGCGGTCCTTCTTCTCCTTCATCTCGACCTCGGTCGTAGCGCCCACATAGAGGACAGCCACACCGCCGGCGAGCTTGGCCAGACGCTCCTGCAGCTTCTCCTTGTCGTAGTCCGACGTAGCCTTCTCAATCGAGGCACGAATCTGAGCCACACGGGCTGCAATGGCCTCCTTCTTGCCTGCACCGTCGACAATGGTGGTGTTCTCCTTGTTGAGCGTCACCTTGTCGGCCGTACCCAGCATCGAGAGGTCGGCATCCTCCATCTTCATGCCCTTGTCGGTCGAGATGACCGTGGCACCCGTCAGGATGGCGATATCCTCGAGCATCTCCTTGCGGCGGTCACCGAAGCCCGGCGCCTTGCAGGCGGCAATCTTCAGCGTACCGCGCAGCTTGTTGACCACCAGGGCCGACAGCGCCTCGCCGTCGACATCCTCGGCGATGATGAGCAGCGAGCGTCCGCTCTGAGCCACCGGCTCCAGGATGCCCATGAGCTCCTTCATCGTCGAAATCTTCTTGTCGGTAATCAGGATGTAGGGCTTGTCGAGCTGTGCCTCCATCTTCTCGGGATCGGTAATGAAGTAGGCCGAGATGTAACCGCGGTCGAACTGCATACCCTCGACCACCTCTACGTGGGTATCGGTGCCCTTGGCCTCCTCGACGGTGATGACACCCTCCTTGTTGACCTTGGCCATCGCCTCGGCAATCAGCTTGCCGATGTAGTGGTCGTTGTTGGCCGAAATGGTGGCTACCTGCTCAATCTTGGCGATATCGGTGCCGACCGTCTGGCTCTGCTTGCGCAGCGAGTCGACAACCACCGAAACGGCCTTGTCGATACCGCGCTTGAGGTCCATGGGGTTTGCACCCGCCGTGACGTTCTTCAGACCCACGCCGATGATGGACTGAGCCAGCACCGTTGCGGTGGTCGTACCGTCACCCGCGTCGTCGTTGGTCTTCGAGGCAACCTCGCGGACCATCTGGGCGCCCATGTTGGCAAAAGCATCCTCGAGCTCCACCTCCTTGGCGACCGTCACGCCGTCCTTGGTAATCTGCGGCGCACCGAATTTCTTGTCGATAATCACGTTGCGACCCTTCGGGCCCAGCGTCACCTTCACTGCGTTCGACAGCGCGTCGACGCCCTCTTTGAGAAGCTCGCGCGCCTCAACGTTATATTTAATCTCCTTTGCCATAGTCTTAGATAATCGCTAAAATGTCGTTCTGTTTCATCATGAGGTAATCGACGCCGTCGATTTGAATCTCCTGTCCGGCATACTTGCCGTAGAGCACCTGGTCACCGACCTTTACCTCCATCTGCACGTCCTTCGTACCGGGACCGACGGCAATGACCTTGCCAGCCAGCGGTTTCTCCTTTGCCGTGTCGGGGATAATCAGTCCACCTGCAGTCTTCTCCTCCGCGGGATTCGGGAGAATCAGCACACGGTCCGATAATGGTTTTACGTTCATAGTTCTATGTTTTTTATGTTGTTTGTTCGTAGTTTCGTGCAAAACGAATGCGTGACAGACTTCAACAAGAGCTGTGCCAAGCGGATTTTGGCAGGAAAAGGGTGACAAAGCTACAGTCGCGACTGACATTTTGTCACGGGCGATTATTTTTTTCGCACTTTTGTTGCATGGACCGAAAAAACGTATTACATTTGCACTCCGAAAGACCCGAAGACGGTCACACGGTGGATGTAGCTCAGTTGGTTAGAGCGTCGGATTGTGGTTCCGAAGGCCGAGGGTTCGAGCCCCTTCTTCCACCCGAAGAGGTCTCCTCAAAGCGAGGAGACCTCTTTTTTTTTGCGTCGGTACGGGCATGCCGGCTCGGAAGCCTCAACGCACGCTGCGCCCGACACCTGCCCCATCCCACGCCAGGTCTCTGCACCGCCCGCCGCAGCAAGAGGCTGCCGACAGCCACACAGCCCGGCCTCCGCCCGTCAACAACCGAATCTCCCGACCCACGCCGCAATCGATTCAAGGGCCGCACGCCGTTTCAGCCTCCTCCCCACCCGACAGACGAGCCTCCGCCCGCCGACAAACGAGCCTTCCGCCCCACCGCCGCAGCGCGGATTCAAAGGCCGTACGCCGCGCCCCGCTGCACTTCCCGCTTCGCCACAACCGGCCCATCTTCCGCAACCGGCACTACCCGCACAAGCACCTCAACCTCCGCAACCGGCACCGGCCCCGCCCAAGCGCCTCGAAGCGGCACAAAAAAACAGCCGTCCCCGCGTTGGGGACGGCTGTCGTCTCTATGCTCGAACCGGCTTAGAGGGCGTTCACATGGAGCTGAAGCGCGCTCTTGAGGTTGCCGGCCTTGTTCTTGTGCATGATGTTGTGCTTGGCGAGCTTGTCGAGCATCGCGGTTACCTTCGGCAGAAGGGCCTCGGCGGCGCTCTTCTCGGTGGTGTTGCGCAGGGCCTTCACGGCATTGCGGGCCGTCTTGTGGTAGAGACGGTTGTGCGTACGCTTCGTCAGGGTCTGACGGATACGCTTCTTCGAAGACTTATGGTTTGCCATAACTTAAATTTTTGTTGTTCCTCTTTCGCTCTCCGGAGCTCCGCAGAAACGGGAGGCTTTCGACCCGCGCCACATGCTGTCGGCACGTTTCCGACCCCTCTTTCCGGTTTTACGTTTCACCGCCGCGCTCCGGATGCCGGCGGCACTCAGCGGCCGTAGCCGCTTGCGGATGGACCCGAGGGTCCGCTCCTGAACTAAAAACACCCGTCAGCGTTCGCCGCACCTTCGGAGAACCGGGGGTTCATTCCTCCCCCCAACGTCTCCACCGGCACGTCTCGCGCCAAGCTCGTAGCCCATAGGAGAATCGAACTCCTCTTTCAAGAATGAAAATCTTGCGTCCTAACCGATAGACGAATGGGCCTTACCGCTATCGCACCGCTCCGAGAAGGGGCTTTAGCGGTGCAAAGGTAAACAAAAAAGCGAAGCAAACAAAAAAAACCGCTGAAAATTATCGCCCTACCCCTTTTCGGCGGGTCGAACCGTCTGGCTCACAGGGTCAAAGGTGATGCCTCCGCCCGAGAAGAGACGCTCGATGTGGCCGCTGCGGACCATCTCCGGCGTGGGCAGGTGGTGCAGGTGCGGCGTGTCGATGAGCGCCACCGAATCGCAGAGCGAGAGGGCGATGTCGAGGTCGTGCGTCGAGAAGAGGACGCACTTGCCCTCCTCGCGGGCGAGCCGCTGCAGCAGCGTGCAGAGCTCGTAGCGGTTGGGCAGGTCGAGGAAGGCCGTCGGCTCGTCGAGCAGGATGACGGGGGTATCCTGCGCCAGGGCCCGGGCGATGAGAATCCGCTGGCACTCGCCGTCGGACATGGCGTCCATCGTCTTGCGGGCGAAGGAGCTCATCCCCACCAGTTCGAGGGCGCGGGCCACCGTCTCGCGGTCGCCGCGCTGCATGCAGCCGAACCAGTTGGTATAGGGGGCGCGGCCCAGCGCCACCACATCCTCGCACGCGAGGTTGGCAATGCGCACCTTGTCGGTGGTCACGAAGCTGACGGTCGAGGCCCGCTCCAGGGGTGAGAGCTGCACGAGCGGCCGCCCGCAAAGGAGCACCTCGCCCGAGGCGACGGGCCCCAGTCCGGCCAGCGCCCGCAGCAGCGTGCTCTTGCCGCTGCCGTTGCGCCCCAGCAGCGCCGTGAGGCTGCCCTGCGCAAAGGTGGTCGAGACGTCGTCGAGCAGCGTCCGCCGGCCGTAGCCGATGCCCAGATGTCGAAGTTCTATGCTCATGGTCGGGTCAATGTCAAAAAAGGTTGCGGTTGCGTACGACGACCAGTATCACCACCGGGATGCCCATCATGGCAGTGACGGTGTTGATGGGCAGCGTCAGGCTCTTCGAGAGCAGGTCGCAGAGGAGCAGCAGCGCCGAGCCTGCCAGCATCGAGGCGGGCATCAGCACGCGGTGGTCGGCCGCCGCGAAGAGCATCCGCGCCAGATGGGGCACCGCCAGGCCGATGAAGCCCACCGGACCGCAGAAGGCGGTGACCGTACCGGCCAGCAGCACCGTCGAGAGGAAGAGCATCGTCCGCACGCGGACGATGTTGAGCCCCATCGTGCGGGCGTAGTTCTCACCCAGCAGCAGCATGTTGAGTGGTTTGATGGAGGCCACCGAGAGGAGCAGACCCACGATGACGGGCGGCAACAGCAGCCCGAGCTGCGAGGCTGTGACGTCGCCGAGCGACCCCATGGTCCAGATGACGAACGACTTGAGCGCCGCCTCGTTCGAGAGGTACTGCAGGATTTCGACCACCGAGCCGATGCCCGAGCCGAACATCATGCCCAGAATCAGAATCACCATGATGTCCTTGATGCGGCGCCCGACGGCCATGACGGCCAGCAGCACCAGCGCCGAGCCGAGCCACGCCGCACCGGTCAGTCCGAGCGACTGCACCAGCGAGTGGTTGGCCACACCCAGCAGCGGCGCCCCCAGCAGGAAGAGCGCCACGCCCAGGCTGGCGCCCGAGCTGACGCCCAGCACGTAGGGACCCGCCAGCGGATTGCGGAAGAGCGTCTGCATCTGCAGGCCGCTCGCCGAGAGGGCCGCACCGGCAAAGAGCGCCGTAATGGCCTTCAGCAGACGGATGTTCAGCACGATATAGCGCGATTCGGCGGGGCAGTCGCCCCCCGTGAAGGCGGCCACGACGTCCGACGCCGGAAGCCGCACCGACCCGACGAAGAGGTCGGCCAGGAGCAGCGCCAGCGTCAAGAGGCCGAGCAGCAGGAAGCAGAGCGAGGTGCGCGACATGGGCTATTCCAGCTTTTTGTAGTACCAGAGCGAATCGCTCCGCCCCTCGAAAATCCGAATCAGGTCGGCCAGCACGCGGTCGGGATGGACGACGCCCGACTCCCAGAAGTCGGAGCCTCCGGCGGGTGTCTGGCGGCGGTTGTTGTTGAAGACGCGGCCGTTGCGGACGGCCGGCACCGAGGCGAAGCGCGGATTCTGCCGCACGAGCTCCTGCAGCGAGTTGGCCGCCCCGGTGTTGAGCCAGTAGTCGGCCGAGTTGGTCAGCAGGTAGGCCTGCTCGATTTCGACCGCATGCGAGGCGTTGCCCCGCGCCTCGGGGCAGACGTAGGCGCCGCCGGCATCCTCGATGAGGCGCACCATGTAGCTGTCGGCCGAGGGAAGGTACCACGTGTCGCGGTAGGGGGTGTTGAGCATCACGCGGGGACGCGGCCCGGGCTTCACCCCGTCGCGCAGCGCCTCGTAACGGGCGCAGGTGGCATCGAAGAGGGAGCGCCCCTGCTCCATGCGGTCGGTCAACTCGGCGATGACCATCACCCATTCGGCCTTGCCCAGCGGCGACTCCTCGACGTAGTCACCAATATATATATAGGGAATCCCCAGCTCGCGGAGCTTGTTCGTCACGGCCGTATCCTCGCCCGCCACGCCGTAGAGCAGCACCAGGTCGACGCGCATGGCCACCAGCAGCTCGAAGTTCAGGTTCGAGTCGTAACCCACGTCGCGCACCTCGCCGCAGAGCTTGTGGGCGGCGACATAGTCGTTGGCAATGTAGTCGATGCCCGAGACCCCAACGATGCGCTCCACCTCGCCCAGCAGGTCGAACATCGCCACATGGCTCGACGACATGCAGACGACCCGCCGTACGGGCGCCTCGACCACCTGCCCCGGGAATCCGGCCGGCACCGGCTCGCCGTCACGCACGACGTAGAGGTACTGCACCTCGCCCGAGCCGCCCTGCCAGGGGTTGCGGACCGTTATGAGCGAGCTGACACTCCCCTCGCGGCTGCGGATATCGAAGCCCGACGCATAGCGGGGCGTGTAGCGCTCGACCGTGAAATCCTCCACGGCGAAGGGTCTTGAATCGCGGCAGCCGACGGCCGCAAGGGCCATCCAGAGCAGCCCGACGAGGAAAAATCGTTTCATATCGCACAAAAATAGAAAAAAATATTGCGAAAAAGTGTTGTTTTGAAAAAAATACACTATATTTGCAGTCCCAAACACGAGGTAAATGCTTCTCCGGAAGCGGGCCGCGGGTGAGGAAACAGGAATCGGGGCGTAGCTCAGTCCGGTTAGAGTACACGTCTGGGGGGCGTGTGGTCGCTGGTTCGAATCCAGTCACCCCGACTGAAGAAAAGGCTTGACAATCAACTGAATGTCGAGCCTTTTTCGTTTTTGTGCCAGCCCTTCGCTGCTGCCGTGGAACATAAATGGAACATGGAAGGCTGCGATTGGAAATTCCAGGATTCTCTAAAAGGTTATGGCGCTATTCTGTCGGAAGATGAATCAGTAATAACACGGAAAGAGTATTTCCGGAGAGTTTTGTGTCCGCATTACAACCCCAGACGATATTGGCTGATGGCATGGAATTGTGGATGATGGTTAAAAGTTGCACAATGATATTGTAATTCAATTCGGAGTGTGGGGTGTGACATACTTTTAATGCAATGTCACAAGTCGTGTTGAGAGGAAAGATGTCTTTCAGTTCTGAACGAAGTTGTGGCATTATAGCTGGAATTGATCCTTCAAGGAAAATTAACCTACAGTGCGTTGCGTTGTTCAAGATGCGGTCGAAATCTTCCTGTGTTATTGAATCCGGATTATTATTTATTGTTTCCCAAACCGAGTTGAGATATTGCCTGATTACTTCTTTGCCTTTCATTGTGTTTGTGCTTTAATGACTCCTAGTAAAGATGAATACGCAACGCGGATGCAAAGCCGATAGTTTTGTCTTGGGCGCAGGATTGGTAATTTTCAATAGAAGGCCTATACATTGGCCCCAATTGGATGGTAAATAGTTTTTATTGAGTTTGGGGTTATATAAGCTGTAATCGCCCCTGAAACGCCTCTATCGGGATTTAACAAAACGACCTGCCGAGTGGCGGCAGGTCGAGGAACGGTCGGGATAAAAGTTGAATGAGGCGGGTGGATGGATAACAACTTACAACTATGGTTTTATCCGTGACCAGAACTGTATACGAATCCTATTCTATTTTACGATAATGGGTTTTAAACTCATATTTGATTTCGTAGGTTTCGTTTAGATCGAATAATGCCCGTTTCAAAATTTTCCCTAAAATAGTCTTTTGAGTATCTCTGTGTGTATAACGTCTTATGATGGAATCTAAAGGGCGTGTGTTGGCCCAATCGACTTGATTCTCTCCGACTAAATTTTGTGCCGTAAACCATGTGCCTGCGGCGTAATTCTTTTCTCGCAAGCGCCGGATTAGGTAGTCTGCAATTTCTTGGCGGGTTTCAAGTTTTGTTTGCCATGGACAGTATGTTATTTCTTGAAGAAGTCCGTTGTCGTCTAAACAAAGTAGTGCCATACCTGAATCTTAAAATTCGATTTCTTCAATAACGATGAACCAATCTGACCAAAGATCTTTATCATATGCATCTTTACATCCGATGGGAACTCCCAGATAACTATACGCGCCGGAACTTCCAAACGAAGAGTTTGAAACATTCGGTGGGGTCGTTGCTTTACAATACACTTTGGTAAAGCGTAAAATGTTGAAGCCATTATCGGCCGTACAAAAAACACCGGAGCCTATCTGACTTATTCCACTGCCGATAGTCAGGTAGCCTTTGAATCCGGTGCAAAGGTAAAATGCCCAATTTTCAATTCTTGCTACCTGGTCGGGAATTACCAGATTGCCGGTAAATCCGGAACATCCTTTAAAACAATATTCTGGAATGGCAGTTATTCCTGTGCCGAACGACAAAGAGCCGGTAAATCCGGAACAATTGTAAAAGGCATGTGTACCCAATGAGGTGACGCTGTTGGGAATGTGCAGGCTCCCGGTCAAGGCCTCGCATTGGTAGAAGGCACGTTCGCCAATCGTTTGCAGGCTTTCGGGCAACACCAGATTCCCGGCCAACCAAGAGCACCCTTCGAATGCGGATGCTCCGATCGAGAGGACTGTGCCTGGAATTTCTATCGAAGTAATGCTGCTTCCCTTAAACGCATTGTCCGGTATGGCTTCCAGGTTCAGAGGCAGAATGACTGTTTTAATTGTACTGCTTTTGAAACAGCTGGCCGGAATGGTTGTATTGTCAATTTGTGCCAGATCGACCGATTCCAAAGCGGGCATGGTGCGCATGAAGTCGTAGTCGAACGTGTTGAGTTTTCCCGTTAGTTTCAGTCCGATCAATTTCTCTTTCTCATCCGTGGAAATGTAGGTTTCCAACGTTCCTGCCGTTTCGACATGGACTGTCTTGTATCCCGAAGCCTTTTGGGCGAACAGAATGCTTTGGACAATCAACCCGCTGTCGTCTTTCAGATTGACGGTCGAGTAACGATAGGTGGTGTTCGGGTTGGCCTGTGCCGTAAAGGTAAGTGTCTCCTTATGGGTTGCCGCGCGTGTTTCGGCTATTGAAAGCCATGTCTGGTCGGCTTCCGGAATCTCTACCGAGTAAGTTACGTTGGTTTCTACCTCGACTTGCACCGTTTCTCCTTCTGCGGCGATTTCCACGGTGTTGGTCGAAACGAGGATGACGCTTTCGACAAAATTGAGGATGCGCATGATGGTATTCGTCCCTTTGGATACAAAGACCAGCACCCGGCTTGCTCCGAGATCCGCCGACGGGGTTGTGACGATGATTTTTCCGGATTGGTAATCCGTCGGTGAAACCGAGGCTTTATAAAGGTCTTGCGCTACGACTTCAATCAGCGTGTTTTCGTCTGCTCCGGTAATTGTATACTCGATTTCATAGGTTTTGCCCGGCAAAACATTAATCGAATCCGTATTGCCGAATACGATATCCAATGTTTCGGATGCCGTTGCTTTCGGAATCGTAATCGTGCTGTCGTCATTCAAGGTGAATATAACGCTGTCGTCGGTTTCTTCAACATCCTTGAAAATACCTCCGGCCTGCCCCGGTTCACCCGGTTCTCCTTTGTCGCCGGTCGCTTTTCCAAGTTGTGTCCAGGAGGCTCCGTCGTTGTAGGAAACATACCAATACCCATCCTCTATTTTTAACTGAGGAGTAATCCCATCTTTTCCATCTTCGCCGGGTTTCCCGTCTTGGCCGTCTTGGCCGTCCTGGCCGTCTTCGCCTGGCTTGCCGTCCTGTCCATCGTTGCCGTCCTCGCCTGGCTTGCCATCTGCACCGTCGCGACCTTCTGCCTGAATCTTGTTGCCTGAATCATCCGTCAGCCAGTCGCCGTTCAGCGTCCAGTAATAAACGCCGTCGGTATCCTGCTTTACTCCGATTATCGGCGTTGATCCGTCGTTCCCATCTTCGCCGGGTTTGCCATCCTGCCCATCCTTGCCGTCCTCTCCATGATAGATGGTGATGGGTGCACTTTTGGCAAAAGAGATGGTGTAGCCGATTGTCTCCCCGTCTTTGGTGATGGGGGTAACTCCGGTAATGTAATCATTGTCTTGGAGGGCATTGACGAGGGCCTGCAAGGATGAGATGTTGGTATTCATCTGCTTGCACAACTCTTCGAGTTTGGAGACTCGATTTTCGAGGTCATCCACACGTCCGGTCAAAGCCGAATCGTCGTAGTCTTCGCCGCATCCCGATAAAACCGAGACGGCGAATAAAAAACAAAGAAGCTTTTTCATAATATGGCTGGTTTGGTTCGTGTTTATGCTTCGTCTCCTTTTACAACTTTGTTCTGATAATCCATATATCCGCAGTACTTGCAACGGCGTGTTATTTGCACTCGGTTGTGATGGACATAATAGATTTGGTTGTCTCGTTTTACCCGTTCGGTTTTTGCAAGTCCGAGAAACTTTTCATCGATCTCCTGCATGGCCCGGAGTTTACCGCAATGCGGACAACGACGAGATGTTATCCAACTGATAATCGAGTATACGATTGATCCGATGAAAAGCAGAAGAATTACGATTCCCCATCCGCTGTCGGAGTTTTCTGTGTTTGCATCCGACGATGTTGATAAGGTTGAACTCTGATTCGATGTCTTGGATGTTTCCGATGATATGGAACTCGGGGCTGATGGCTTGGTCGTTGTTGCGGAAGAGCGGGATCCCCGGTCATCGCGGGTTCCGACGGTTTGTGTTGCTCTCTTCGGTGCTGTGTTATCAACGGTTCCACGAGAGAGGCTGGCTCCTTCCTCCTGGGGTATTTCCAATATCGGATTTGTATCGCGGATCTCCTCGGTCTCGACTGGTTCCTGGCTGTCCTTTTTCTGCTGACGCTCCGCTTTACGCTTTTCTCTGCGGTCTTCCCGTTCCTGGCGCCGTTCTTCGCGTCGTTCTTTTCGCTGAACTTTCTTATCCGGCTCCTGGCTTTGTGGCATTGCGGATAAACCGGATAGGGTAAATGAGAAAATCAAGAGTCCGCAAATGATTCGCTTGTTCATAGCAACAAAGGTTGTTGCCATTCGACTCCGGTATGGCAGGATTTGTACAAAAAGAAAGTGTGGAGTCGTTAGTTTATCTATGCAGAGGCTCTGGTAAAGCCCGAATGTAAATAAACAGATACAATACCCCACACCTGTATAGTATGGGATGACATCTCACATACCAATACAGATGATGAGTGTTGTAGCAATCCTTACATTCAGTGAAATTTGCCAGATTTACGCAGTATATATACAAAATGCAAACAACACCCAATAAAGTGATAAT
>ERZ780167.244-NODE-244-length-57890-cov-10.550808_pt1 | contig 57890 bp, 42 predicted proteins | sample MGYA00510982_ERZ780167 | MGnify/ENA primary metagenome ERZ780167 (study PRJEB29588, sample SAMEA2146107) | human gut metagenome | biome: human gut; feature: human-associated habitat; material: faeces | place: Denmark | collected 2008/2010 ... | reverse complement strand
GCGAGCTGGGTTCAGAACGTCGTGAGACAGTTCGGTCTCTATCTATCGTGGGCGTAGGAGTTTTGAGCGGCTCCGTCACTAGTACGAGAGGACCGTGATGGACAGACCTCCGGTTTACCGGTTGTTCCGCCAGGGGCACCGCCGGGTATCCGTGTCTGGTCGGGATAAGCGCTGAAAGCATCTAAGTGCGAAGCCCTCCGCAAGATGAGAACTCCTTTGAGGGTCGTCATAGACGATGACGTTGATAGGGTGCAGGTGTAAAGACGGTGACGTCAAAGCCGAGCACTACTAATTGCCCGAAACTTTCCGTGAGTGTTCATAGTTTCAGAGGTGTGGGTTTTGCTTGTATGAAGATGTCAACCTTATACTCTTCCTGACGAGCGGTCAGGATATGAAAAGAAATTTTTGGTGGTGATAGCGACGGTGTTCCACCTCTTCCCATCCCGAACAGAGAAGTTAAGCCCGTCATCGCCGATGGTACTGCAATGCAATGCGGGAGAGTAGGTAGCCGCCTTCTTTTAGATGAGGGACGTTCCAAGGATAAAGATCCGGAACGTCCCTCTTTTTTTGTTATATAATTTATTGTCGGTGTAGGAGGCCGCAGTCATTGTCCTGTTCCGCGTCCGGTCATTTATATCTTCTACCACATGTTATAATAATTATTCCTATGTCTTTTTACGTTCCAGAATCGGTGTTTTTAAAGAAAAACCCGAGGGGAGAACTTATAATTTCTCTTGACTTTTTTTGACAAAATATTTTCTAAAAATAGACGTAAGGGGATGTCAAATTTCATATAATAAAGGCTCTTTCTGCCAGAACAGCATTTTGATATACCCTATACCATATTCTGGAACAAATCATTCGGTGTTCTGATAATACCCGTTTGAGGGTCTGATTTCACCTTTGTCATGACGTGATATTAAGCATTTCAGCCTCTGATATGGATTATTTCGCATGCTGAAATGGTGCTTATTGCAAGGCAGAAAAGTGATTATTAAATGTAAATCATTGATATTTAGTGTATTGCAGGAATCTTTCATAATTCGCGTATTTGCGTCCGAATAAGAGTTTGGCCCGTAAATACTCTCTTATTTTTGAGGGTATAACGGGAAACTCAGATCCAAACATCAAATTCTGCTTATAAATTGAAAGTAGTCCGGATACCTTCCTTTCAGCATAAGAAAACAACGCTTATTCATGAATGGGGTGACAGTTTTCTATAGAAACTAATTTTCTTCTGAATCTGTGTTGAGCCGATTTTCCTCCGTCTTATATTTTTATTTAATGGTGTGCATTATTAATACATCGTTCCGCTGCGGTAAATTTATTTATCAGAATTATTATCGCGAGCTTCACAGTGTCGCTTATTTCCATTACTTTTGTAGGAAATATCAAGAGACACACATCCTAAGGCCGGCAGATTATGAAAATCTATTTCTCATTTTAACATGATGCCGTCATGGCGTAAGGATGAACAATACAATGAAACATATAACTTAATAATTAATTTAATGTAATGAAAAAGACACTGTTATTCTTATTACTGTTCATTCAGTCAGTTCTTTCTTTTGCGGATAATACGGCCGGATGGAGTATTTCCACAACAGAAAAAGAAGGTGATTATTATGGCACAGTTGTAGCTAGCGGACGTATCGGCATACTGCCGTGGAGAGAGCCGTTCTCGATAAGGGACGTGTTTCTGAATCATGTGTTCGACGCTGACGGAAAGAACGGAGTGAGTCGTGTGCTCCGAGGTATCAATCCTTTCCAGATGCAGGTGTATATAGACGGCCGGCGACTGGAGATGAGTAATGTGGACGACTGGAAACAGACGCTGAGCATGAAAGAGGCTGTTCACCGCTCATCGTTCTCATGCATGAAGAAGGCCAACGTGAGTTATGAGGTGCGTGCGCTGCGCAATATGCCGTACGCAGGACTTATACGCGTTAATGTCGAAGCTCTTGAGGACATGGTTCTGGATGTCCGCAACATGCCGGTTGTGCCGAACGAATATAAAGAACCGGTCACAGAGATGCAGAGCATAAATGTGGAGGGCACAGAGTTGCAGATAATGTGCACCCATGCTTATTCATTATACAGAAACTGTGAGGTGTCCGCTTCGTCGGCCTTTGTGCTCCCGAAGAACAGCGATGCCAACGTGATGAGCTCTGCCAACACCGTCGAGATATACAAACATCTGACGAAAGGTGAGAAATTCAGCTTCAGTCTTATCGGTTCCATCTGTACAAACCGCGACTTCATCGATCCGTATAACGAATCCAACCGCCAGGTGATATACGGTGTTTACGAAGGAATCGACCAGCTGGTGAGTGTTCATGAGGCACAGTGGAACGAGATATGGAAGAGCGACATCATCATCGAAGGCGACGACGAAGCCCAGACCAGCGTGCGCCTCGCCCTGTACAATCTCTATTCTTCAATCCGTGCGAACAGCCGTTTGAGCATTCCGCCTTTCGGTCTTTCGTCACAGGGATACAACGGCCACATATTCTGGGATTCAGAAATATGGATGTATCCGCCGCTGCTGTTCCTCAACCACGACATGGCCCAGTCGATGATGGAATACCGTTTCGATCGTCTCGGTGCCGCACGTAAGAAAGCAGAGGCCAACGGTTATATGGGAGTGATGTTCCCGTGGGAGAGCGATGACGCAGGCGAGGAAGCCTGTCCGACGTGGGCTCTTACCGGTCCGTTCGAACACCACATAACCGGCGACATTGGTATTGCCGCCTGGAACTACTACTGTATGACGCAGGACAGGAAATGGCTTGAGCAGAAAGGCTATCCGTTGATAAAGGAGATTGCCGACTTCTGGATTAGTCGCGCCACAAAGAACGCCGACGGAACATACTCGATAAACAATGTCGTGTGTGCCGACGAATACGCCATGGGCGTGGACGACAATGCTTTTACAAACGGTGTGGCCATCGTTTCGTTGAGAAACGCATGCAAGGCGGCTGCGCTCTGCGGAATGAAATATCCGAAGATATGGAGCGAGGTGGCAAATAAAATAAGCATACATCGTTTCGAAGACGGAGTGATAAAGGAATACGAAGATTATGACGGCCGCGGTATAAAACAGGTTGACGTAAATCTCTTGGCTTATCCTTTGCAGTTGGTTACGGACGCATCGGATATCAAGAAAAACCTTGTATATTACGAAGACAAGATAGACAAGAACGGTCCTGCCATGTCGTTCTCCATCTTCGCCGTGCAGTATGCACGACTGATGCAGGGTAAGAAGGCATACGAGATGTTCGTACAGGGCTACCGTCCCAACAAGCTGCCTCCGTTCGGTGTCATCTCCGAAGGCGCGGGTGGCACAAATCCGTACTTCACTACAGGTGCGGGCGGAATGCTTCAGGCCGTCATCAATGGTTTCTGCGGACTGGAGATAACCGACAAAGGCATACGTCAGCTGCCGTCAGTACTGCCTCCGCACTGGAAGAAACTCACCATAACAGGAGTAGGTCCGGACAAGAAAACATATACGAGGGTTCAGAAATAAAACATAACATGCACGGTTTGAACGCTATGTAAAGGCAGAATCCTGTTATCATATCTCCGCCGTATGTCTGACACCGTAGCATTGTGCTCATCCGGTTTCAGCCGTACGGCGGAGTTTTTTGTTTCTTCCTTTTCTAATAAGGCGTGACGCTCACGCTATGTACGCCTTTGTATCATTATGAACGTGGTGTGACATCACAGCCCGGTTTTATCATGCGCGTCCTTGTCGCATTCGGTTTTTATCCGATGTTTCCTGCGTATAAACCATTCCGATTTATAAAGACAAAAAAGGAAGCTATGGCTGCCACCGCTTCCTTTGTACTTTTTCTATATATTGTTCACGTAGCCTGTCTATTTCGCCGGCCGTACATCATCGTCACGGCAGAGCACTTTCAGGCAAAAATCAGGAGCTTTCCGTTGTCCGTCAGAATCTTTTACAGACCGTCCGCACGCTATTTCTGCTTCTTATCCGTACTTAATGATGACCGTTATCTTGGCCTTTTCATAGCGTGTGTCGCGTCTTTCCGGAGTGTACGGCCTGGTGCAACGCATCATGTATATGCGGTTCTGGCGTTCGCCGCGCACCGTCAGCATGAGTGTGAGTCCTTCCTCGTCGCGTTTCTCCGTGAAGTTTCCGCTCTTCGACTCACGCCTGAATGCGTTGATGAACTCGTCGATGCCCATATGGTTAAGCTCTATCACGTTGACCACCTTCTGCACCTTGCGCGTCTTCGGGTCGCGTTCCACGGCCGAGGTATATTTGCTTGTTCCGCGCGACGAGTAGTTGTCCATCATGTCGTCTATCCTGTTCTGCGCCGCGACATTCATCATTGCCGCGACAAGCAGCAGTGCCGTTATGATAATTCTATGTATGTTCATATATGTGATAGTTTTATTCGTTCAACATAAGTTCCACCTCCCTGCGCATGTCTGGATCGGATATGTTGTTGAGCACATCCTGCTCGGCACGGTCTATGACGTTGTGCTCGGCCCGCTGTTCTATGTGGCGCGAGTCGGCCAGAGCCTGCTCTATGTCGCCCCGTATGGTTCTCAGGTCGTCTATGCGCCGGCCGTTCTCTATGACGTAGCTGCCGCCGTATATGCGTGCCAGCGACTGTTCCTTGCGGTAGTCAGAATAGATGGCTATGCCTACAGCCAGTGCCAGCACGGCCGCCGCGCCCATAAGTGCACGCCGTATCATGCTCACCGTCACGGCGTGCCGCGGCTTCTCCTCGCTCATTGCGCCGAAAGCCTCCATCACCGGGCGCATCCGCTCCAGACTGTCGGGCAGTCTTTTGCGCCGGAACACCTTGTACAGCCGTGCTTCCTCTTCCGTAGTTGTCTCACCGTCGAAGAAGCGTTCCACGAGCTGTTCTATTTCTTTTGTCTTCTTACTGTTCATTTCCGATGTTTTCAATATAATGTTTCCTCACCGCCATTCGCGCCCTGCTCAGCGTCTTGCGTACGGCGGCCTCGCTCGTTCCTGTCAGTTTTGCAATGTCTGCGGTGCTCATACCGTCGATGTGGCGCAGGCGAAGTGTCACCTGTTGTGCCGCCGGCAGCCGGTCGATAACCTTCATCACGTGCAGGAACGGATCGTTGTCTGTCGGCGTTTCTGCCATGTCGCGCTGTTCGGCCGACAGCGGTATCAGCACCGCGTGACGCCTCCGCAGACTGTCCACACACAAGTTTCTGACAACGGCGCGCGCCAGAGCCGCCATAGGACTGCGCAGTTCGTCGCGCATGGCCCACAGCTTTGCAAGCGTCTCCTGTGCCGCGTCCTCGGCCTCGCTTTCGCTGCCCAGCATGTGTGCGGCTGTTGCCACAAGCATGGAGCGCAGCTGTCCGGCCTCGTGTTCGAATTCTTCCGTTGTCATCTGTTTCCTTGTACTGTTTCTATTTTTGCAGTGCATGTTGCAGCAGTGCGCACTGCTGCCGCCCGCCGTTGTTGTCTTCTGCCCGCTGTCGGGGCTGGGATCAGAACTTGTTCAGTCTCGATGTGTTCACATGTGATATTCCCGAGCCGTCGAAAGAAGTGTTGTCGGCCGTTCCCGAGAGCGTCACATTTATCTGTCCGCTCGAGTTTACCTTTATGCTGCGGCAGTCGAGTGCCATTTCGAAGTTGCCTATTCCGCTGCAGTTGAGTTTCGCTTCGCCGCCGGAGAAGCTCATCTCGTAGCGGCTCTGTCCGTTCACGTTCATGTCCAGCTGTTCCGATTTCAGCTTGCCGTTCCTTCTGTCAACTCCCGAGTTGGTTATGCTTATGGCGTTTGCTGTCACGTCTCCGTCGTTGTCTGCCTGTCCGGAGTTGGCATAAGTATAGTTGTTGTCCAGATGGAATGAACCCTCCATTCCGTACATTCCGGTGTTTTTCAGGGTGGCTGTCGAGCCTTTCACGTCGCCTGATATGCGCAGTTGTCCGCCATTGCTGCATGAGTAGCTGCCGGTCAGGTTGAACGCGCTGCTCATGTTGCATACTCCTTTGTTGTACAGATTGGCCGTAGAACCTTCCATGTTGCCCTTGATGTTAAGCTGTCCTGAGTTGTTTATTGTCAGGTTTCCGCCCTTTATGCTGTTGCTTTGGAACATCAGCACACCCATGTTCTCCAGCGAAAACATATTCATGTCCACTGTCGGCATCTCAGCCGTCATCCTTCCTGTGTTGTCGATGCTCAGTCCGCTGCCGCCTTTGCCTGATACGTTCTGCACATTCATATTGAGTATTCCCTTGTTTTTTATCTGCAGTCCGTCGCTGTTGAGTTGCTTTGTATAGAATCCCATTATGCCGCGGTTCTCTATGACACTTATCTCCGGAGCTGTGATATACAGCGTGATTTTATCCTGTTTTGAGTTGTCATCGGAATCGGGTGCATTCTTTTTCGTTTTCACGACGAGAGTAGAACCGCTCACTGATATGTCGCATCTGTCAATCTGTTTCTGGGTAGCGCGCACTTTCACGCTGCGTTTTGTGTCCTGTGTGTAGTGTATGTCCACAATCACAGACGCCTCTATTCCGCTGAAACTGCCCAGATTCAGTGTTTTTTCCACCTCGCCGTTGCCTGGCAGTTCTGCTCCGCTTACCATGTAAGTGTCCGCTGTGCTTTTGTTTGTTCCGCTGCATGAAGTCATGCATAATGACGTAGCTATAATTACCAATGCCAATGTTTTCATTTTCATAATGTGTATTTTAATTTTGTTTCATGTCTTATTTAACGTGAGTCAGACGAATGATTGATGTCTGTAATGCCGGTGATCAGCGGAAACCGTTGCCTTTCCGGATTGGACTTTTATGGTGAAATGCTTTTACGCGAGATGCTCATCCGGGCAGGTTGTCCGTTGTATGAAAATACAGCTTTTGCCAATCCGCGAAGGCACGGTGAACGCCTTTATCCCAAGGACAGACTATTGTTGTAGGCGCGCTGTTTCGTATGGGACATACTTAAAGTATTCTTCAAACTTATCAATACGGTTTACATGATAAGTCTCACCGCAACCGTTTATCTTAATCTGGTCTGCCGTAAACGAGATAAGCGACCAATAAATTCCTCCGTCGGGGTTGAACACGCAGGCATTAGGGTTGAATTTGCTATTGTCAATCTTCAGATTCTCTGCGGCAACAGTATAATTATCAGGTGCCATATACGATGTCTGTTCTCCGGTATTATTGTTGCGCATCATACGGATGTTCTGAAAAAACAATGTGCCGTTATCGTTGTTTGCCGTTGCTGCTGCCCGGATATATGTCATGTTAGGATTAATCAGATAGATAAACATGTGGCGGTTGGTATTGACCTCACACATAAAGACATCGCCGTCTTTTCCAAGCTTAGCGCCAAGTCGCCATTCCTGTAAACATTTGCCTACGTCTGACTTGCTGTTCGCACGGGATTTTTCATAAGGCTTGCAGGTCTCTATCTCCTCCACTTTAGACATCACCTTGTTTCCGATACGCAGAGTCCTGACGGCTGTTCCGTTAACCGTCTTAACCTCATCGGTGAGTTTGAGAGGCGCAACCGTTTCAACTACAAATGCCGAATCCTTGTAAGTGGTACGGCTATATATATTTTGTGTCGGGACATTGAGAAATGCTCTCAACCCCTTTGGAGTCTTCTCGAAGAACATACAGACACTGTCTGTTATGACCGCTTCGGCATCGTTTGATGCCCAAACGCCGCGGTATTTTGAAAAATCACCGGCGAAAGACATGCCGTGAAGTACAAAGGTAAGTAAAAAAACAAAAAATAGTCTTTTCATAATATGTGAATATAATTGATTTAATGTGGTCCGACGAATTGTAAAAGTCTGTAAGTCCGGCAATCGGTTAAGACCGTTGTATCATTATGATTACTTAAAATCAAGGAAACACAAACCTATGGTCACCGAGAGCAAAGTATTGTTATTTAACGTGAGTTCGGCGAACTGTAAATGCTAAAGTTTTCATTTTCATAATATATATGTTTTTTATTCTGCTTTGCGTTTTACTTATATTACGCAATATTTACGTATTTGTGACATTTCGAGCATTATTTTTTTTGATTTTTTGTGAACGGTGATGGCCGGTATATGACGCCAAGAAGAAAGTGAGACTGCGGTGTTTACTCTCGGATAAGTGTTGCTTCCTTATGTATGGATGAAAACGATATGGGCAACTTTCAGATTGAAAGCAGATTTTGATTTTTCCGCCTCAGTTTACTGATATACCCCGAAAAATAAGCGAGTATTTGCGGGCAGACTCTCCGTCGGACACAAATTCGCGAAAAATAGGAGGTTCGTGCAAGGTGTTGTATGTCAATGGCTTACATTCGAGAAGATTTCTTTCTTCATGCAAAAGACACTGTTTCAGCACGTGATACAGCCCGTTTCAGGGCCTGAAATGAACTATATCACACCCTGAAACAGATGTGATCAGACCCTAAAACGGGCATTATCGGAACGCAGAACGGATTGTCCGGCAATCCACTACAGGGTATACCCCAAGTCTGTATGGCCCGAACCGGCCTTTATTATGCGTGATTTAACATTCCTTTACCTCTCTTTTGCGAAAATATTTTGTCAAAAAAAAGTCAAGAAAAACTGTAAGTGCGCTCTTCGGGTTTTCTTCCGAAACGTTGATATTAAGCGTTAGGGAAGATACTGGAAGCATGCCTACTTCCTGCGATGATGATTTGTCGGTTGTGACAACGCGGATTTATCGTTACGTGAGGAACTGTCTGTGCGGTCCACGTCCCCCTGCGTTGTAAGGATGCTTTGCGGCATTATATGGCACTTAATGAATAAAAACCAAATCCCCATTGATTTTCTGCGGAGTGCATGAAATGTGCTTCCTCCGGCCCGTCGGGCCGCAGCCGTCATCCGCCGAGGCAATAAACCGCACAAAACCTCGTTATCATATCAGTATGCAATGGACAGACCAGATACGCAGGGTTAAGATTTTTCTTGTTGTGGCAGCCGTCATCATAGCTGTCGCATCGCTGCTCGTGTCCCATTTTCTCATCCGCGACCTCTCGGCAGAGGAACACAAGAAGATGGAGACGTGGGCCGAGGCCATGCGCACTTTCAGCAATGCCGACAGCAACGCTGATCTCAATCTTGTGCTCAAGGTGCTCAACGGCAACACCACTATTCCCGTCATCGTGATGGACGAGAACAAGAACGTGCAGACATTCCGCAACCTCAGTATCAGTTCTTGTTCCAACTATGCCGACACACTCGCCTACGTCAAGGCCGAGGGCCTGCGCCTGCTCCATTCTGATAAGGTGATAAAGGTGGCGCTGTCCGACAATGTTCCGTCCGACTACGTGTATGTTTGCTACGACGATTCCGTTATGCTCCGCCGCCTGTCTTCCTATCCTTACGTGCAGCTCGGCGTGGTTATGATCTTCGTTGTCATAGCCATCTTTGCGCTGCTCACGTCGAAGAAGGCCGAGCAGAACAAGGTGTGGGTGGGCCTGTCCAAGGAGACCGCCCATCAGCTGGGCACACCCATCTCGAGCCTTATGGCCTGGGTGGAGGTGCTGAAGGAGACTTATCCGTCGGACGAACTTATCCCCGAGATGTACAACGACATCAGCCGCCTGCAGCTTATAGCCGACCGCTTCTCCAAGATCGGGTCGCTGCCGGAGCTTGTGCCTACCGACCTGCGCGACGTCATGGACCATGTGGTGAACTATATGGACCGCCGCACTTCGTCGAAAATCAGGATGACCTGCTGTTTCCCCGACACAGGCGTCATCGTGAACATCAACGCTTCGCTCTTCGAGTGGGTGATAGAAAATCTCTGCAAGAACGCTGTCGATGCCATGAGTGGCGAGGGCAGCATCACCATAACCGTTTATGACGAACCGGGACGCACGGCCGTAGAGGTGAGCGACACGGGCAAAGGCATAGCGAAGAAGAATCTCGGCAACGTGTTCCGCCCTGGCTTCACCACGAAGAAACGCGGTTGGGGTCTCGGCCTTTCGCTTGCCAAACGCATCGTGGAGGAGTATCACCACGGCCGGATATTCGTGAAAAGCTCGGAGCCGGGACGTGGCACGACGTTCCGTATAGAACTGAAGAAATAAGCCTTACGGACGTTTCCCATATGTACTGGAAACGCTGCGGGAGGCGGAAAATACTATATTAACTAAAATAATTAGTTAAATAACTAATCGTTTTAGTTTTATTAACTCTCTTTTCTTGCACTCAACTAAAAGTTTTAGTTACTTTGCCATTGTAAAAAATAGAAACCGTTATGAAGACACTTACAAACAAGGAAGAAGAGATAATGAATCATTACTGGAGTCGCGGCGACATGCAGATACGCGAACTTCAAAGTTGTTATGACGACCCGAAGCCGCATGTGAATACTCTTTCGACGCTCGTGCGCATACTTGAGGAGAAAGGTTTTCTGTCGCACCGCGCTCTGTCGGCACGCTGTTTCCAGTATTTCGCCACGGTGAGCCGCGATGAGTACAGCCGCGGATCGCTGAAAAACGTCATCAGCAAGTTCTTCGGCAATTCCTATCTCGACGCTGTGTCGTCGCTCGTGAAGGAGGAAGACCTCACCGTGGAAGACCTGAAGAAACTAATAGACATGGTGAAGGACAAATAGTTCCGCGCCATTATACGCTCTCTCCATGGCGTGCAGGCCGTTGCCGTACGCCCGTCAGACAATCAGACAAAGCTAACCTGTAAACATTATCACAATGGGAATGTTCTTCGTATATATAATAAAGGTGGCAGTTTTTCAAACCATATTCTATCTGACATACAAACTGCTGCTCAGCCGCGAGAGCTTTCATGCCTTCAACCGCGGTGTGCTGCTCACGATACAGGCGGCCGCTCTCCTGCACATCACGCTGGAGACACCTGCTCCCGTCCATCAGACCATCGCCCTTGCCGAAGCCGCCTTCGTACAGACTGCGGTCGAAGCAGAGGGCGACGGGGCGGGGCTGACGCTCGTGCAAGTGCTCACGCTGGTGTGGATGGCCGGTTTCGCGCTGCTTCTGTTGCGCTCGGTGGTGTCGCTGTTGCGCCTTACGATGCTTCTGCGCGGTGGCCGACGGTGTGAGACCTGCGGCGCGGTGGTGACCGTAGTGCCCGGCGACAGAGCACCTTTCAGCTGGTTCCGGCGCATAGTTATCAGTGAGAAAGACTACGCGGCGGGAGCCCGGGAGATAGTGATACACGAGCAGGCACACGTTGCCCGCCTCCATTCCGTCGATATAGCTCTGTGCAACACCATAATAATGTTCTGCTGGTTCTCGCCGGCGGCGTGGCTGTTGCGTGCCGAACTGCGCGATGTTCACGAGTATGAGGCCGACGACGCAGTGCTCCGTCGGGGTGTAGATGCATCCGGATATCAGCTCCTTCTCATACGCAAGGCGGTGGGCGAACGCCTGTTCGCTATGGCAAACAATCTGAACCAAACCAACTTAAAAAAACGTATAACTATGATGAAAATGAAAAAATCAAATCCGTGGAACCGTGTCAAGGCAGCCGCAGTGCTTCCGTTGGCCGCAGTGTCAGTGCTTGTATTCGCCACTCCGGCAGCCACAAAGATGGCCGGTGAGGTGGCACTGGAGAGTGACAAGGTAGTGTCTGAAGCCGGCGCAATGATTGTGAAGGCAGACGCAAATAGTGAGAACATGACATCGGCGAAGGCTTCTGCCACCGGAAAAATGGCTGTGCCGGCCGACTCAGTGAAACAATCTGTAAAAGTGGGAGCAAAGTCTGTCCCAGACGATGTACTTGTGGTGATTGATGGCCGTGAGACAAACATGAACGAGTTGAATGGTCTTGACGCGTCAAAAATAAATTCGGTGACTGTCCTTAAGGACGATTCTGCTACTAAGATATATGGTGATAAGGCGAAGAATGGAGTAATTGTCGTGACCATGAAAAAGTCTGCCGGTGAGTCTTCTGCTTCTTCCGCATCTTCAGAAAATAAGGCAACAGCAGGCAAGGTGAATACTATTACGATACACCAGAAGGGCAATCCTGTGACAGTGGGTGACGTGAAGGATATGAGAATTGTCAAGTTGAGCAGTGATGGAAAGAAACCAACGACTGTCGAGGTTTACAATATGGAGAAAGAACCCACCTATATGATTGACGGCAAGACTGTGACAAAGGAAGAGGTTGAAGCCCTTTTGCCGAACGACATAGAGTCGGTGGTGGTGAATAAAGGCGGCACCTCGGGCGAGAACACAGTGAATATATTTCTTAAAAAGAAAACAACAGACGAATAATTCGCAATTCCGTTGATCGGAACCCTGCAACATCTGTCTGTCTCCGACGCACGGCGTATGGGACGGACAGATGGATTTTACGTTTCATCATAGTAGGTCATAATATCTTTTCTGCGCGATACGGGCATGGCCGCGGCACGGTGACGGCATGCATATCGCTGCGGAACGTATAACGAAGAAGACCGTGGCACGGGCTGAGAGCCTCAGTGCCACGGTCTTCGCATATTGTCGCGGTGTGCCGGCGGCGTCATAGTCTGTTTATGGCAGCCTTCGCCTTGTTCACGGCTTCGGTGGCCGTTGTCTGGTCTAGCAGCTTCTCGTCGAACGCCGACAGTATGTTTTCTATCTTCTTCAGCATCGACTTGTTGCCTTTGCTGCGGGCTTCCTCCTTCAGCAGGCGCACTTTCTCATACTGCTGTATGCCCTCTGCCATACGCTCAAACCTTATGGAACTGCGGCCGTCGGGATAGACAAGGAACGGGTCGCCGGCCGGCCATGCGGTGAAGCATGCATCGGTGAGCGGACTTGCGGTCCAGCTGTTGAACGCCCAGCGCAGATATCCGTCGAGGTCTTCCTTTGCGCTGTGCCATGCCAGCCATTCCGATTCTGCCGGCGGACTCTGTATGAAGGTGTTGGGGCGTGGCGGTGTGCAGCATGTGTAGAACGTGGTGTTCATGCCTGCTGCGCGTCGGCTGGCTACGGTTTCGGCAGGGAATTTCTCGTTTATTATCACGCAGTAGTCGTCGAGCTTGTCCGCCAGTTCCTTGTGATATGAGCCTGCGAGCGCCACCTTGAAGCCGCTGTCGGCCTTGCGTATCACCTCGAGCGTGGCGAGCATGTCCTTCAGTTGGCGTTCGTCCATGGCTATGTGGGTGATGTCGAACCATCCCTTCTCTTTCAGATGAGCGGCGAACGAGCGGAGCATCTCCGTCCACAGCTGTTCGTAGGCCTTGTCGCCGGGATTGGCGTCGATGGCTTTGAACGAGTTGGTGGCCTGATCGAGGTAAGAGAAAGAGAGCTTCCACGGAATCATGGAGTAGCAGCTTATCTGTTTTTTCACGCCGAGACTCATCATGAACTCCACCCATTTGTCGAACGCCGTGTAGTCGAACGCCCATGTGCCGTCGGCCTTCTTCATCCACGTTATCATGCTCGGGAAGGCGTCGTAGGTCTGTCCGTTCCACGGACGGTGCATCATCGGCACGGTGATGGCCTTGCCGCCGGCATCGGCGTAGAGCTGCATTATCGGGCGCATTAGTCTGAAATGCTCGTCGCTGAACGGCTCCACGTTGTAGTAACGGGCCACGGCGTAAGGATTCTGCCATAGGTCTAAGTGGAATTTCCAGTCTTTGGCTGAAGGCAGTGTACGGTTCGTCACCTTCAGGTTGAGGCGCAGCGACGCTATTGTTTTGCCGTCAGCCTTCACCTCTACGGTGCCGCGATATGTGCCGGCCTTGGCATCCTGCGGCACGCTTATGCTCACCCATCCGCAGCGGGTGGTGTTGGGTTCCATGTCGAGTTGGCGCGTAAGATGGTCTATCGGGTCGGCCACGAGAAAATGTCTGTACTCCTCCTGATTGCGGAAGCCGCACGTGTTCTGTCCGTCCTTCTGCAGTTCGTCGGCCATGACGTATCTTACGAAGGCCGTCCGTACGTTCGCCTTGCTTATTGTTGAGGCTGAGCCGGTGAGGTCGCTTGCCTCGAAGGTGAGTGCAGACAGTTTCTCCGGCGTGCTCACTGCGAGCTGCGCCGACACTTTCTCGCCCCGCCATGCCGTGAGACTGATGCTCCCGGCGGTGGCTTTGGCGGGCAGTTCCTTGTTGTAACGGGTGTCTGTGTCGTCCCATCCTACGGTGATTTTCTTCACCGCGCTCCATGCCTTGGCGTCTGTTGCGGTGGGGTTGGGCAGTTCGTTGTAGTCTGTCGTTGCTTGTCCGAACGTGCACAGCGCGCCTGCTAACATCGCGGCGAGCATTGCCGTCCGTCTTTTTCTGATAGGTTCTGGTTTCATGTTGGCATTATTGTTTTTGAGGGTTAGTATGTTGGTTTCCTTTTATCGGCATGAAAAGATGCGTGCATCCTGGCGGAATGGTGTTCTGTTCTGTGTCTTTCCGCCCGCAGTCTTGTGTATTATACAAAGGTAATGAAATACAACAACTTGCGCAAAAGGATGATATGTTTTTTAATTTAAATTATCCGTAGGGCTTCATACGGCTCTCATTTCTGTTCATGATGTGCGGCCGGTGAGTGACAGCGACGGCACGGGTGGACATTCTCCGTCAGACCATCCGCAGAGATATAAAAAAACAAAAAGCACGGTCGGAAAAGTTAAATTTTCATCGTGAAATTTGCGTAAAATTCTCGTGAAATCGTCCGTGACAGGATTTTGTGCGGAAAATCGTAAAAATGACGAGTCTTTGTAAGTTGTTGACAGATAGTGATTTACCGGAGATGATATTCCGATGGTATTTTCTTCGTCCTGCGAAAGAGCCTTTATTGCACTCAGATACGGGCCGTTTCAGGTGGTGATATGGTGCATATCAGGCCCTAAAACAGTTAATATCAGAGCGTGAAACGGGCTCTTTCGCAAGACCGTCTGCGCGGTGTCGCTATGTGGAATGTACGGAACGGGCTTTCCGGAGAGCATCCGGCGGACGGAATTTCTCTGTAATCGGGAAAATAATGTGTTAAATCCAGTGTGCGGAATGTGAATGGATGTTAACGAAAGTTTGCAAATACGTGCGCACGCAGGGTGGGGGATGCTCCAGCCGGCGCGTCATTACCGTGTGGCTGTTTTTGACGTTCGGGCGGCCGGTTTTGGTTGCACGTTTCTGCCTAAGTGTGCGAAAAGGAGCGGCAAACACGGCCCGTTATCGGTGTCAGATACTTAAATAACATGATTTTTTGCTTTTTTATGTGCTGGTATGAAAATAATTTGTAACTTTGCATCCCAAAGGCAGACTCTGCTCTGTGTGCGTGTGAAGCAAACGGTTTCCTCGCGTCGGCACTGTCTGCGCAGACTATCCTTATAGCCCGATGTTCAGCTTGGAGTCTTTTAAAATAGATTTGAAAGGGTTGGAGACCGGCGTCACGACGTTTCAGTATGACCTCGGCGATGCTTACTTCAGTGCCGTTGGCGGTTCGGAAGTAGGTGGAGGCGACGTGCATGTCAGTCTGGATGTCCGCCGCTCGTCAACTCATTACGAACTTGATTTCTCCATTTCGGGAACTGTGACGGTGGCCTGCGACCTGTGTCTCGACGACATGGAGCAGCCCATAGAGTCGCACAACCACATCGTGGCTAAGTTTGGTGACGAATGTTCAGAAGACGAAAACCTCGTCATTGTCGATGAGAGCGAAGGCGTTCTCGACGTGGCGTGGCTCATATACGAATTCATTGCTCTTGCCGTTCCCGTCAGACATGTGCATGCACCTGGCAAATGTAATCCTGTCATGGTAAAGGCTCTCGAAGAGCACTCGGCTGCCCGAAGCAGCGAGGAGGACGGTGCGACAGCGGTGGATCCGCGCTGGAGTGAACTGGAAAAATTAAAAACAATAATTAAAGATTAAAAGAAAATGGCACATCCTAAAAGAAGACAGTCAAAGACTCGTACACTCAAAAGAAGAACTCATGATAAGGCAGTAGCACCTACACTGGCAGTATGTCCTAACTGTGGCGCTTATTATGTTTATCATACAGTATGCCCGACTTGCGGATATTACAGAGGCAAGGTGGCAATCGTAAAGGAAGTTGCTGAATAATCGATGGGAAAGATCAACGCGATAATCACCGGCATCGGCGGATACGTGCCCGATTATGTCCTCAACAATGAGGAACTGTCGCGCATGGTTGACACGAGTGATGAGTGGATCATGACTCGCGTCGGCATCAAGGAACGTCACATCCTCACCGAGGAAGGCCTGGGTACAAGCTATCTGGCGCGCAAGGCTGCCAAGCAGTTGCTGAAGAAAACAGGCACGGATCCTGATACCATCGATGCTCTTATTGTCAGCACTACAACGCCTGACTATAAATTCCCGTCAACGGCTTCTATCGTTCTGGGCAAACTGGGACTGAAGAACGCTTTCGCATTCGACCTCGAGGCAGCATGCTGCGGATTCCTTTATGCGCTCGACATGGCTGCGTCGATGATCCAGAGCGGACGCTACAAGAAAGTGATTGTCATCGGAGCCGACAAGATGTCGTCGCTCGTTGACTATCGCGACCGCACAACATGTGTGCTCTTCGGCGACGGTGCCGGAGCTGCTCTTGTTGAGGCTACGGAGGAAGAGAATGTAGGTGTGCAGAACACTTACTTCCGTACAGACGGTCTCGGACTTCCGTTCCTGCACATGAAAGCCGGCGGTTCGGTTTGTCCTGCTTCTCATTTCACCGTTAACCATCGTCTCCACTATCTGTATCAGGAGGGCCGCACGGTGTTCCGTTATGCAGTTACCAACATGGGTGACGACGTGCTCAAGGTGATGGAGAACAACAATCTGACAGCCGACGACGTGAAATGGGTTGTTCCTCATGAGGCCAACATGCGCATCATCGAGGCTGTGACCAAGCGTGTGGGCATCCCTATGGAGAAGGTGATGGTGAACATACAGCGCTACGGCAACACGAGTGCTGCTACCATTCCGCTCGCTCTCTGGGACTTCGAGAAGCAGCTCAAGAAAGGCGACAATGTGATATTCACAGCGTTCGGAGCCGGTTTCGTTCACGGAGCTTCATTCTACAAATGGGCTTACGATGGCGACAAGGTGGCTGACGCGAAGTAAAGAACAATATTATCAATAATCATAGGAACGTGTGCACGGCTTGATGCTGTGCACACGTTTTTGTTTTTATGTCTGTGGGGATATGGTTTCGCCGGACGGGAATGAGGATTGCGCGTGTGCGGCCGGCGCCGGTCTTCATGGCTTTTTGGCGTATTTGTGGCGCTGTCTGTCTGACGGTATTACAGCGATTTGCGTATTGTCAGGTTCCAGGCGTTGTCTATGTTTATTATCTCCTTGCGTTTCAGGAGCGACGCCATGGTCTTTCCCATTTTTCTGAAGTCGGTTGACAGTGTGGCTATGCCGCCTGCCAGAATCTCTTTCAGCGTGGTGTCGTTGTATGAGATGATGCCGAATTCGCGGCCGGGCTCCATGTTCTGACGTGCGGCCTGCTTCAATACCTTGACGAGGTCGGCGTCGTTGGCTATCATGAACAGGTCGGCCGTGCTGATGTGTTTTCCGTTGAAACCGTTCATGTATTTACATTCAAAACCGTTCTCGCGTGCGAATCTCTGAAGTCCGGTGAAGCGTTCGTAAGGCTCTTTTGCCTCGCTCTGTATCATGCAGATGCGTTTGTATTTGTGTAGATGGGGCAGTCCGGAGACAAGGGCGTTGTATGTGTCGTTCTCAAAATTCTGCCCTACGCCGGAGTAACGGCCGCGAAGCTCGGGATGATAGTGGTCTAGCAGGAACACACGGCCGTTTAGGCTGTCGAGCAACGGAGCCAGTCCCTGGAACTTTCCCGGCATCAGCACGTATGTGGTGTACTTACCGTTGGCCTCGCGGAGCAGCGTCTCGAACACCCGACGGTTGTAATTATGGAACTGCAGGTCCACCTTGTCGTCCTTGTCGAGGCCCGACATGAAGGCATCGTATAACTCCTGCTTGAATGAGTTCATTTCGTTGAACAGCAGAAAAATGTTCTGCTTGAGGTTCAGACGCACGTTGCTTACGAAGTAGCCCACGCCCGGTGCCGACGATATTATGCCGTGGGCTTTCAGTTCCTTTATGCCGGCAAACACCGTGTCGCGTGACAGATTGAACATGTGGCGATACTCGTTGATTGACGGCAGACGGTCGCCTTTGCTTATCTCTCCGTTGTTTATGCCGTCTATCACATGGTTTACCACCAGTTTGTATTTTGATTCGTTCTGTTTCATGTTTTCATTATGTATGTGTGAACACGCGGAATGTCATGTGCAAATATACGTATAATATTCGGTAAAGTGTTTTTCTTCACATAGTTTAATTTCCTTAAATATGGTTTGCATGAGTAAATATTGTCTGGTAGTCAGAATGTTATAAAAATTTAAAAACCGTATCAGTTCGTACCAGTATGGAATATTGTTGCTATATTTGTTGCCGGAATCTAAATTATTATTAACCGTATATAAGCTGTTCCTATGAGAATACCGAATGTGCGTGATTACTGTCTGCATACCGCGTTTTCGCCTGCCGTATAAGTGCATTGTTGCATCGGTGCGTGACAGAAGGATGCTCCCGGACCTGCAAAGCAAGGTGGTGGTGTTTTCACAGAATGACAACTTGGATCATTAATCAGATATATTATATAACAAAATTAAAAACCATACAGCCTTATGAAACAGACTATTGTTGCGTTATTGGCGTCAGTCGTGCCTTTGTCGTTATCTGCACAGACCCGTATAACTGTGGATGCCTCCAAAATAGAAGGCTCTATCCCAGCTCTGATTTACGGTGCCGGGGCAGAGGATGTGAACCATGAGATATACGGCGGATTGTACGACCAGCGTATATTCGGCGAGAGTTTTGAGGAGCCTGCCTTCTCTTTGGTCAACGGTTTTGCATCTTACGACAACCAGTGGAGCCTGGAGAACGATGTGTTGAGAATAGATACGGACGGCTTCGGCAAGATTGTTTATCAGGAACGAAGCCTGCAGAAGGCATCTGTAGATGTTGACATGCGCATAGATGGAGCAGATGCCATCGCCGGTTTCATATTCAATGTGAGCGGTGCGAGAAATGGTGCGGATGCTTTCAACGGGTATGAAGTGAGCGTGGATGCGGCAGAACGCAAGCTCGTGGTGGGCAAGCATGAGAACAACTGGCAGCCCGTAGCAGAGGTCCCTCTGACCGTAACTCCCGGAGAATGGAACAAACTGCGTGTCGATTTTGACGGGGCGAGATTCACGGTTTTTCTGAATGGTGACGAGGTATATGATTATGAAGATGTGACGAACCCGCTGACCGGCGGATATGTCGGCCTGAGAAGTTATGACGGTTCTGCCAGTTTCAGAAATCTGCGGATAGACGGTGACATGATAGAATTCAGGGCGTTGCCTCTTGATGTTGAGAACTTCAAGCGTTATGATGACTTCTGGACAGTGACGGACAATGTGATGAAAACCGCGACATCCGCCTTTGCCAAGGCTGTGTATCAGAGTCATGACATGCAGGAAGGTTCGGTAGAGACGGACGTGCGTATGGATGGCAGCCGTTCCATATCGGGTCTTATTGTTGATGTTTCGGATGCGGGCAACGGCGCGGACGGTTTCAGAGGATATGAGATAAGTCTTGATGCGGACGACCATACACTCGTGATTGGCAAGCACGATCATAACTGGCAGCCAATAGAAAGCATCCCTGTGTCGTTTAATTCATCTGACTGGAACAGGCTGCGCGTGGATTTCAACGGAAACACATTTTCCGTATGGCTGAACGGAAAAAGCGTTTACGAATATGTGGACGAGAACATTCCGCTGATGAAAGGTAAGGTTGGAGTGCGCACTTTTGACGGCCCTGCGAGCTTCCGCAACCTGAAGATAAACGGTGAGACCATCGCTCTGAGAAACAGTCCGGTGGGAGTGAGCGGTATGTGGCTTCCTGTCGGCAATGGTGTTTATATGCATGACGGCACGCAGGCGTTCAATGGAACATACTCACAGAAAATCATCGGCACTAAGAATGACGGCATCTGTAATTTCGGATTGAACAAATGGGGCATCGGCGTTACAGGTGAAGAGCCTATGAAAGGATATGTATATCTTAAAGGTGATGTGGAAAAGGCATACGTGGCATTGCAGAATGCAGACGGCAGCGTGGAATATTGTCGCAAGGAAATAAGCGGAATAGGAGAGGAATGGAAACGTTTCGATTTCGAGATGACGCCGTCGGCATCTGACAATAATGCACGTTTCGTCTTGGCTCTTGACGAAGAAGGTTCGATGTGGGTTGACATGGCGATGCTCCATACTTCGAGTTATCCTTACAGGGCAGACCTCACCCGGAACTTCATGAACGAGAAACTGACCTTCCTGAGATATGGTGGAACAATGATAAACGCTCCTGAATATAAGGTGAAGAATATGATGGGACCGCGCGACAAACGGCCTCCTTACAAGGGCCATTGGTATCGTTACAGTACGAATGGTTTCGGAATAATCGAGTTTGTTGAGTTCGCACGTAAGATAGGAACCGAACCTACCTTCAGTATAAACATCGAAGACGATCCGCAGGACGTCATCGCTCTGCTGGAAGAACTTAAGCCTTATGACCTGAAATATATTGAAATAGGAAACGAGGAAAATATCGGCGACGAGTCGTTAGGCGCATACAAGCACTATGTGGAGCGTTTCCTTGCCTTCTATGATGCCATACATCCGCTTTATCCGGAGCTTCAGTTCATCAATGCCGCGTGGTGGCGTCAGGACAAACCGGAGCTTATGGAATATGTGCTCAAGAGTCTTGACGGCAAGGCTGCGCTGTGGGATTATCATCCATGGACCGACGAGATAGACCAGGCACGCGCTGTTGAGACCGAACTTAAGAATATGCGGCAGATGTTCCTCGGCTGGAATCCTCAGACATCGATGAAATGTGCGATACTCGAAGAGAACGGCAATACTCACAATATGCACCGTGCACTCAGTCACGCCATAGTTCTGAACGCTGTGAGAAAGATGGATGGATTTGTCCAACTCGACAGTCCTGCCAACGCGTTGCAGCCATATCTGCAGAACGACAACGGCTGGGATCAGGGACAGATATTCTTCAACAGTTCCATGTCTTGGTGTCAGCCGCCGTATTACGCACAGCAGATGGCTGCCTCACATCATCAGCCGCTTCTGATAGATAACGTATGTTCGAACCGCAACATCAATATGACTGCGACGCGCAGTGAGGATGGCCGCACCGTTGTATTGCATATAGTGAATACATCTTCTAATGATATATCTGTGGATATCGACATAAAAAATGTCGGCAATATAAGCAATATCAAGAGAGTTTCTCTTTGTGGAGACCTTGCGGACAGGAACACTCCGCACGAACCGGAGAAGATAGTTCCGCAGCAAACGGAACTGCAGGACATGCAGATGATACTTGAAGCGAAAAGCTATACGGTGCTCGAGGTTTCGTGTGATGTGCCAGACAATATCAGTGATGTGACGCTGGAGGAAAACCAGGACAGCGTTTATTATAATATCTCCGGCCAGAGAGTCGCCGATCCGCAGCACGGAATATATATAAACGACAGCGGTCAGAAAGTGATAATGTGAGCATGACGGCCGGCGAGGATATATCTGTCGCCGGCCTGTATTGTTGAGAAAGATCATAAAGAAACGGCATCGCGAAAATTCCGCGATGCCGTTTCTTTTATGTTATATTTGCGTTTTGCGCTTATTATCCGTAGATAATCTTTCCGTTCTCGTCCTCGTAAGGAGCGAGATCCTTTGCATATTGGTTCATGGCTCTGAGGCTCATACCCATTGACGAGAATCCTCCGTCGTGGAAGAGGTTCTGCATTGTGACCTTGCGGGTAAAGTCGGAGAACATCATTACGCAGTAGTTTGCGCACTCCTCTGCAGATGCGTTGCCCAGAGGTGACATCTTGTTGGAGAAGTCCATGAGGTTGTCCATATCCTTGATACCTTTTCCTGCTGTTGTAGGAGTAGGCGACTGAGATATGGTATTGATGCGTACGTTCTTCTCACGGCCGTAGATGTAACCGAAGCTGCGTGCGATGCTTTCGAGCATGCTCTTGGCGTCGGCCATGTCGTTGTAGCCGAAGAATGTGCGCTGTGAAGCCACGTATGTCAGCGCAACCACCGAACCGTATTCGGCGATGGCGTCCTGTTTCTTTGCCACCTGAAGCATTTTGTGGAATGAGATGGCCGAGATGTCGAGTGTCTTCTGCAGATAACCGTAGTCCAGGTCGTCGTATGTGCGGTGTTTGCGCACGTTAGGACTCATTCCGATAGAGTGGAGCACAAAGTCTATCTTGCCTCCGAGGAGTTTCACTGATTCAGCGAACACCTTTTCCAGATCTTCAACGCTTGTGGCGTCGGCAGCCACGATGGGGGCGTTGAGTTGTTTGCTCAGTTCGTCGAGCGTACCCATGCGAAGTGCCATCGGAGTGTTGCTCAGTGTGATGGTGGCACCTTCTTCAACGGCTTTCACAGCCACTTTCCATGCAATGGAGTCTTCGTTAAGCGCGCCGAAAATGATACCGCACTTACCTTTCAATAAATTGTGAGTCATTATTAATATATCATTGATTCGCCTGCAAATTTAGTATAAAATCGTGAAAAACACGGGTTTTATGCGAAATATTGCGGATTTTTGCTGTCTATTCCACTCTTTTCAGCTCGCTGAAAGGGTATAAGTCGATGTGCAGCACGTCGTTATCGACATTCATGAAGTCCACCATCCGGCCCACGGTGCCGCCTTCCTGGCGTTCTTTAAGATAAAGTATGGGGCGCAGTTCGTCGTTGTCGTCGCGCACCACACGCAGACTCCATGTTCCCTCGCTGGTGTACTCGTGTGCGCTTGTCCATTCTCCGTTGTTGCCGGGAGTCAGTGTCGATTCGACGAGTGTGAACGTCTTGTCCTCGTTCAGTTTCAGATTGACCACGCTTTTCAGCAGTCCGTCCTCTCTCGGCATCTCGTTCTGCCATTCGCCGTACATCAGACTCAGGTATTTTTCTTTCAGTTCCTGCAACGCCTTGTATGCGCCGGGATCGGTGGGTCGGGGCTCGTTGCTGCACGAACAGAGCAGAGTCACGGCCATCAGCAGCATCAGATAGATTTTCTTCATCATGTATCCAGTGTTTTGTTGTTTGCATTATAACGGGCGCAGACTGTCTTTATTGTGCGTGTCATTTCTGTTTATTCTTACTGTGTAATGTTGTAAGTGCAGAATTTTTTACGTATCTTTGCTGCAATAAATATATAGTATGCACAAAGCAGGTTTTGTAAATATAGTGGGAAATCCCAACGTCGGCAAGTCAACACTGATGAATCAGCTTGTCGGCGAGCGCATATCCATTGCCACATTCAAGGCGCAGACCACGCGCCACCGCATCATGGGCATTGTCAACACGGACGATGCGCAGATAGTTTTTTCGGACACTCCGGGTGTGCTGAAGCCCAACTACAAGCTCCAGGAGTCGATGCTCGCTTTCTCGGAGTCGGCGCTTCAGGATGCTGACGTGCTGCTCTACGTCACTGACGTAGTGGAGAACCCCGAGAAGAATATGGACTTTCTTGAGAAGGTGGGCAAGATGACCATCCCCGTGCTGCTGCTCATCAACAAGATAGACCAGAGCGACAACAAGACTCTGGGCGACCTTGTGGAGAAATGGCACGGCCTGTTGCCATCGGCGGAGATACTGCCGATATCGGCTCAGAACAAGTTCGGCATCGACATGCTCATGAAACGCATTAAAGAGCTTCTGCCCGATTCGCCGCCTTATTTCGACAAGGACCAGCTGACGGACAAGCCCGCCCGCTTCTTCGTGAGCGAGATTGTGCGCGAGAAAATCCTGCTTTACTATTCGAAGGAAATTCCTTATTCTGTCGAGGTGAGGGTGGAGTCGTTCAAGGAAACGGACAACCTCATACGCATAGGAGCCGTGATATACGTGGAGCGCGACTCGCAGAAAGGCATCATCATCGGCCATCAGGGCATCGCGCTGAAGAAAGTGAGCACCGAGAGCCGCAAGTCTCTGGAGAAGTTCTTCGGCAAGAACGTCTATCTGGAGATTTTCGTCAAGGTGGACAAAGACTGGCGCAACTCCAAGCGCGAACTCGACAGCTTCGGATACAATCCTGTATGACGCCTGCCGCCCATGTGGCGGACATACGCCTGAAGGATGCGTGATAGGTGCGCCCTTACGGCATACATCATTATCGTTGAAATCAAAAACATCTGAAAAATGGCAAATTTAGTAGCAATAGTCGGACGCCCTAATGTAGGCAAATCGACACTTTTCAACAGACTGACAAAGACGCGCAGCGCCATCGTGAGCGATACTGCGGGCACAACGCGCGACCGCCAGTACGGCAAGTGCGACTGGAACGGCCGTGAGTTCTCCGTCGTTGACACCGGCGGATGGGTTGTCAATTCAGACGACATATTCGAGGACGCCATACGCAAACAGGTGCTTGTGGCAACAGAGGAGGCCGACCTCATTCTGTTCCTCGTCGACGTGACCACCGGACTGACCGACTGGGACGAGGACGTGGCTGCAATATTGCGCCGCACCAAGCGCCCCGTGATACTCGTGGCAAACAAGACCGACAACAACAATCAGATATACGACGCGGCCGAGTTCTACGCACTCGGACTTGGCGACCCGCAGTGCATCAGCTCAGCAACCGGCAGCGGAACGGGCGATCTGCTCGACCTCGTGCTCTCAAAACTGCCCGAAGACAAGAGCGAACTGCTCGAAGACGGTATTCCGCGCTTCGCTGTTGTGGGACGTCCTAATGCAGGAAAGAGCAGTCTGATAAACGCCTTCATAGGCGAAGACCGCAACATCGTGACCGAGATAGCCGGAACAACTCGCGACAGCATATACACCCGCTACGACAAGTTCGGCTTCGACTTCTATCTTGTCGATACCGCCGGCATACGCCGCAAGAACAAGGTGACGGAAGATCTGGAGTTCTATTCGGTGATGCGTTCCATCCGTGCCATTGAGTATTCGGATGTCTGCATACTCATGATAGATGCAACCCGCGGCATCGAGGCGCAGGACATGAACATATTCCAGCTCATACAGCGCAACAACAAGTCGCTTGTGGTGGTGGTGAACAAGTGGGACCTCGTGGAGAACAAGGACCAGGTGGTGATAAAGACATTCGAGAACGCAATACGCGAACGCATGGCTCCGTTTGTCGATTTCCCCATCATCTTCGCCTCGGCCCTCACCAAGCAGCGCATATTCAAGGTGCTCGAGATGGCCAAGAACGTATATCTCAACCGCAAGTCGAAGGTAGGAACGGCCAAGCTCAACGAGGTGATGCTTCCTCTTATCGAGGCTTATCCGCCACCATCGATAAAGGGCAAGTACATCAAGATAAAATACTGCACGCAGCTTCCCAACACGCAGATACCTTCGTTCGTGTTCTATGCCAACCTGCCGCAGTATGTCAAGGAGCCTTACCGTCGCTTCCTTGAGAACAAGATACGCGAGAACTGGCCTATGCACGGCTGTCCGATAAACATATTCATCAGACAGAAGTGACGCTCAATCCGGCCTTACACTCATAAAACAAACGATCAGTATGCGCAGATTGTTTATAATTGCGGCCATTGCGGTCGCTGCGATGTGGGCGTGCTCGGAGCAGAAACCGTCGGCCGACGAAATGGCCGGCCGCACGGCAAAGCTCTACTACGACTATCTCGTGGAAGGCAAATACGACGCTTATGTGGACGGCTTCTTCCAGCCCGACAGCATTCCCGACGTGTATCGCGAGCAGCTCATAGCCAACGCCAAGATGTTCGCCGCCCAGCAGCACGAGGAACGCAAGGGCATAGCCTCCGTGCGTCTGCTGCGTGCCCGCGCCGATACGGCCCGCCATGTGGCCAGCGCCTATCTTCTGCTCTGCTATGGCGACAGCACCAGAGAGGAGATTGTTGTGCCGATGGTGGAGCACAAGGGCGTATGGATGATGAAATAAAGAAACACCCACCTGCTTATGGTATGGCTCAGACACATATTGTTTGCCGTGACGGTATGCGTGGTTCCGATTGTAGTCCACGCACAGGAACCGGTGGAGAAACCGGACGTCGGACAAAGCGTTCCGGACGTCACGCAGAGTCCTGAGCCCGACCTTGGCGGCGCACCTGTCACGCGCAAGCCTTTCACCACACTTCCCGGCGAGGCGCCACAACAGTCCGCTACCACTGCCGACAGCACCATGCGCCGCATCGCCGGAGCCATGTCAGCACGCTATTATCCGTCAGTGTATCCGCGCGGCGGAGCCGATTTCTCACGCAACATTTTCTTCTACGACTACTCTTCCGGCGGCGACCTGATGCGCTGGAAGGGCGGAGCCCTCGTGGGAAGCGGCAGCCGTACCACGATGCCCGGACTATTCTCGCATCAGAATGCGTCGCTCCAGGCTGTACATACAGTAGGAAACCTCATGTTCACGGCAGGCGTTACGGCCGACCGCTATCTGCTCACGCGCGGCCTGAAGACCGTCTACGGCATCAACGCCTCGGCCACATACAACTTCAACGAAAATCTGTCGCTCACCGTCTTCGGCCGGTTCTACAACAATTCGCCGTACGTTTCGATGGCCGCCATGCCCTATATCGGCAGCTCTGCCTACGGCGGATATGTCAGTTACACGGGCGAGAGGTTCGGCATAAACCTAGGTGTAGAACGGGTGTACGATCCTTTCCTCCGTCGCTGGACCACCGTGCCCATAGTGACGCCCATGATCAACTTCGGCCGCGGCATAGTGGTAGAACTGCCCGTTGGATGGTTTGTGAAGGAGCTTGTGGAGGATGCCGTGTACGACAAGAAGCAGCCACGCAATCCTACTATTCTCCCGCCCACGCTGCCACCGCCCACACCTTCGGTCATACCTCCGCCATCGGGCACCGACGGGAGTTTCTGAATCTTATAATTGGTTATTCTCAAATATAATCGCGCACCGGCCTACTCATACCTCGTTTTTAGTTCGGATGTACGTGGCCAAACGCGTTTCCGCCCGTTTATGTGCTGAAAATGAAGAGTATGTCAGGTTTTTGTCGTACCGCCGTTTATACTTATAGTGCAGACGGCGGACCGTTTCCTGTTCTGTGATAATTGCGTTTCATACTCCCACAAAACTGTTTCTGCATACTCCTTGCGCCTTTTTCGCACCATTTAGAAGCTCGTCTCAGCCGTTGGAAAGCACTTTCCGGCATGTCATAAAGGCCCGTTGGAAATACGGTGTGGATTGATTATACTAAAAACCTGTGGCTTGAATCCCGAACCGGTAATATTGTTCCTCTTTTGAAATAAAAACAAAATGGGGCACTTACAGATTTTCAGTTCTCTGTTGTTTTCGCGTCTGAGTTTTCTGTTCTACCCCGAAAAATTAGCGAATATTTGCGGGCTGACTCTCCTTCGGACGCAAATACGCGAATTATGAGAGGTTTTTATAAGATGCTGAGTGTCAGATATTTATATTTGATAACCGTTTTTTCGTCCTGCAATAAGCACCGTTTCAGCATGCGTTATTGTCCATATCAGGGTCTGAAATGCTTAATATCACGCTACGATACATACGGAATCAGACTCTCAAACGGGCATTATCAGAACGCCGGACGATTTGTTCCGGAATATGGTATGGGGTATATCAAAATGCTGTTCGGGCGGAAAGAGCCTTTATTATATGGAATTTGACATCCCCTTACGTCTGTTTTCCGAAAATATTTTGTCAAAAAAAAGTCAAGAAAAACTGTAAGTCCGCCTCTCGGGTTTTCTTCAGAAACGCTGATTCTGTAACATGGAAAAGCACAGAAAAATATGCAACAAGCGTGCTGTGAGTGTTTGTCGGTTACGGCAGTGTGAATTTATCATTACGGTGGAAAGCCCCGTTGCTGTTCATGCCACACTGCGGTGTCCTGCCATTTTAGGTTATTCTATGATGATTTATGGATAAAAAACAATCTACACGGAATTTCTACAGAGCCGTCATATCCCTTTCTCTTGTCTGCTTCCTGCTCCTGTCGGCCGGCTTTTCCGGTGGTTGAGGCTCCTTTATGGCGTTTTCTCTGTCGCACGTCCATACGGCATCAGAAAAATCGAATGCTTAAAACTGTCGTGGCTTTAACTTAAAATAGATATAAAATCCAAGTTTTCAGACATAGCGTGTATGTATGTCTTCTGCTTTGGCAGCCGCATTGCGCGCAAATAAAAATATGTCTTAAAATTTTAAGGCTATCGTTTTTCTTTTTTCAAAAAATATGTAACTTTGTGAAACAATCTATATCATCTGCTTCTACTTTTACCGTGCCTTGCGTACACATACATCCGGCTGGATGTACTGCATGCGGGAGATGAGGCAGGTGTCTGACGATACAGGACGTCATGTGTAGCCGCCACCATGCGGCACAAATCAGAAGTACTGTTATAATTACAGAAAAAAGAACACACGATGAAATCCTTGATAATTATACTACTGACAATATGTCTCCTTCCTCTTACGTCCTCCGCTTCCGACGAAGTGGAGTTCTGGCTGCGCAAACTGGACCACAGTCTTGAGCACAAGGATAAGTATGAGAATGTGAAGAAGCACCGTATAGCATATCTGCGTCGTTCGCTTAATGTTGCAAAAGGACCAGTGCGACGCTACAAACTGTGCCATAGTCTTTTTGAGGAGTACAAGGCCTACCGCAACGATTCGGCTATGGCTTATGCATGGCAGTGCATGCAGCTGGCCGAAAAGACCGGCAATGACGACATGATGGTGGAGGCCCGTTGCGCCGTTGCCTTCTGTCAGATATCGGCGGGCATCATGAACGAAGCCTACAACACGATTTCTGTCATAAATCCCGAGCACCTGGACGTGAAGCAGAAAAGAGACTATTATAGTCTGTGTTCGAAATTGTGGCAGGAAAATGCCAATTATACCAACGGCACGCCTTACTGCGACAATTACAAAAAGAAGAGTATAGCCTATGTGGACACGCTTGTTATGCTGACTCCGAAGAACAGTGCCGAGTACTGGATGCACATGTGTACGCTGCAGATGCGTACCGGACAGTGGGAGAAAAGCATCGAGGCCTTCAGAAATTTCCAGAAGTATGGCAACGTGGACAGTCATACCAAGGCTATGACCTATGCGGTGGTGGCATGGGCATTCACCGGACAGGGCCAGACGGACAGTGCCAAGGTGTATTTTGCAAGGTCGGCCATCTACGACAATATTTCGTGCACACGCGAGATAACGGCGCTTTATCTGCTTGCCAAACTCATATATAAGGACGATTACAACCGCGCAAGTCGCTACATACATCTCGCACTCAACGACATCACTTTCTACGATTCGCGCCAGCGCAAGATAGACCTCGGGGCCATATTGCCGCTCATCGAGCAGGACCGTTATGAGGCCATACGCAGCCAGCGCAATTACTTCATGCTTGCCGCCGCGCTCTTCGTGGTGCTGCTTGCTGTGTCGTTGCTGTCGGTGAGATTTGTCAGACGCAAGAATGCAAAGATAATGCAGGCGCGCAATACCATCAGTGAGAACCTGGCACAGCTGCGTGAGGTGAACCGGCAACTCACCGAGGCGAACAAGATCAAGAACGAATATATCGGCATGTCGTTCTGTGCCAACTCCGAGCTTTTGTCAAGACTGCAGAAACTCTTCACCGTGCTCGACCACAAGATTGTGGCTCATCAGTATGGAGACCTGCGCGCAATAATCGACCGCACCGTGCTCGACACCGAGCGCGACAGTATGTATGCGTCGTTCGACGCTGCGTTCCTCAAACTGTTCCCGGACTTCATCGAGAAATACAATCTGCTGTTCGACGAGAAGTATCGCACCATACCGCGAAAGAATTCTCTTACGTCCGAAATGCGCATCTTCGCACTTATACGTCTTGGCATAAACGACAGCGAGCGCATTGCCAACTTCCTGAACTACTCGGTGCATACGGTCAATACATACAAGACGCGTGTGAAAAACCGCTCACTGCTCGACAACAGTAAGTTCGAACCGGCCATAATGGCCATCTGAAAACCTGCCGGCTGTATGGGCAGTAAGCTCTCCGCAGGTCGTATAATACATCCGAAAAACACACGAACAAGGCATGCTTTTCATGTCTTATTCTTTATTCTGTACTGTTTTTCTGTAATACAAAACGGTTACATAGCGAAATGTAACGTGTTGATAATCAGTTGCATGCGATTATACAACTGATAAAATCATTATACAAGTACTAAAAACGCTGATATATTTTTCTTTTTTTTCTAATTTTGCATGGTACGAATCTAAATTTTATATAAACCTAAATTAATTTTAACGTATGATTAAACGATTACCTATTTATCTTTTGTTGACAGCCTTAGGTACTGGGGCCGTGTCTGGCGCATATGCAATAGACATAAAAGATGATGTTTATCAGATTGCGACGGCATCTGATCTGATGGAGTTCTCCAATCTTGTAAGTGGAGGCAGTAGCAACATCCGTGGTGTGCTTACCAACGATGTGGACATGTCGGGTGTGGAGTTCTCACCCATCGGCAATAGTGAAGTGCCTTTCAACGGAACCTTTGACGGAAATTGTCATTATGTGCGCAATCTCAATATTGATGCGCCGGGACAGAGCTATGTGGGATTATTCGGAGCTGTGGCCGACGGTGCTTATATAAAGAATGTGATTGTCGATGCTGCCAGCTCAATCAATGGCGAGGAGTTCTGCGGCGGTATTGCCGGCGGATCTATTGGCGGTGGAACGGTGACTATCGAAAACTGCGGTAATGAGGCATCGGTTTATGCAAACGGAGCAAATGCTGCCGGCATCATCGGAGTGAGCTATCTGGGAAGCTGCAACTTCAATATAAGCAACTGTTATAACGCCGGAAATATAGACGGCGGACGTGAGAGCGCTGCCATCTCCGGTTGGGTAGGCGGCGGTTCTGTCATCAGAAACTGCTATAACGCCGGAAACATCGTCGGTATGGACGGCACACAGTCGCTCTATCGCAATACTTGTACATCGTCAGGTCTTTACGACATATATGGTTATCAGGGCACTCCGGTGAGTGTGGAGGAACTGGAGAGTGGTGCTGCTGCATACGCGATGAACAACAACGGCAATAATAATATATGGTATCAGACACTTGGTGAGGACAGCCAGCCGGTGCCTTTCAATACACACGGTACCGTGTATGTTATCGGTAACCTCAACTGTGACGGTTCACCTATGGGAGAAGTGAAAGGTTATTCCAATGAGGATGAGTCCATACGCACTCCTCACGATTTCGTTGACGGAGTTTGCTCGGCGTGCGGCGATGTCGATCACGACTTTGTTGCAGTCGATGAGAACGGACTCTATGCATTGTCCACAGCTCAGCAACTCTACTGGTTCGCAGCTTATGTGAACAGAGTTGACCAGACTGCCGGAGCATATCTCACAGCAGATATCGACTTCAGTGAGTATTCTGCCAAGGGCGTAATGATAGGTGATGTCGAGGAAGCTCCGTACACAGGAACATTCGACGGATGCGAGCACAAGATAACCATTGCCTATGATGTTACAAAGGATAATGTGGCTCTCTTCCGTTTCATAAAGGATGCTAAGATAAGCAATCTGCTTGTAGATGGTTCTATCAATACAACGGCACGCTATGCCGGAGGTCTTCTCTGTATGTCAAGAGGCTCTTCTGTTATAGAGAACTGTGTGAGCACGGTGGACATCACGTCTTCTTATTCAGGCGACGCCACACACGGAGGTATGGCATCCAACACACACGACAACATCATATTCCGCAACTGTGGTTATGCAGGCCAGATGGATGCTCCGCAGAGTGAGGGATGCGCAGGTATCATCGGCTATGCACACGGAGGCAAGGAGATTCTGCTGCAGAATGTATATGTAGTGAGCAATCTGAACCTGCCGTCAGGTACGTTTGATGTATTCGCACGCAAGACTCCGCAATACGACAACTGCTATTACTGGACTCCTTTTGCTGACAACGATTTCGCCACACTGCTGAACGACGAGGAAGATGTTGCCAACGGTGGTCTGTGCTACATTCTCAATGGTTACAATTCTGGCGAGGGACAGTGGACACAGACTATCGGTACAGACGAATGTCCGCTGCCTTTCAAGGGTCATGAGCATGTATATGTGGCAGGCGATGTGAGCTGCGACGGTATGCCGGGTGCAAATGCAAGCTATTCCAACACTGAAGGCGGACTCAATAGACCAGAACACAACTATGTTGACGGTGTATGCCAGAGCTGTGGCTCACGTTACATCACTACTGGTGAACAGCTCATGGCTGCCGCTGATGATATTGCAACCGGACATGCAAGCCGTGTAATGAACATAACACTGGGTGCTGATATTGACATGAGTGGCATCTACAATTATCCGGGCATCGGAACTGTGGATTATCCTTATGCTGGTGTATTCGAAGGCAACGGTCACCGCATCCTTAATCTGCAGATAGACAATGACATGGAAGGCAACAAGGGACTGTTCGGTGTTGTGACCGGCGGCGCTAAGATCAGAAACGTGGTAATGGATGCTTCCTGCTATATCTACGCCAAGGCATGGGCCGGAGGTATTGTAGGTACCGCCAAGAGCAGCGGACTTGTTGAGATCTCTGGTTGCGGTAACGAGGCCGATATCACTGTTACTGGTGCAAATGCCGGTGGTATCATCGGTGTGAACGATCAGCAGACAGCACTTGTATTCCTTACCAATTGCTACAATACAGGTGTAATAACAGCACAGCGTGAAAGCGCCGCGTTGTCAGGATGGTTGGGTGACAGAGCAAAGGTTGTCAATTGCTACAACGCTGGTGAGGTGACTGCTTCAGGACTTGATGGAAAGAATACTTTCGCACGTGGTAACAAATGCGAATATGTGAACTGCTACGAACTTGACGGCTCACAGGTGACAAGCGTCACAAGCACTCAGGTTAGAAACGGTGAACTGTGTTACCTGCTCAACGGTAAGAAGAGCGAGGATGTGGTGTTCTTCCAGACACTTGATGAAGACATGCATCCGGTGCTTGACAAGACACACAAAGTGGTTTACTTCGATGGCACAGACTATGTGAACGAACTTGATACAGACGCAATAGAAGACATCGAAAACGCTGCCGATGCCAAGGTTGAGGGCATCTGGTCGCTTTCCGGTGCGAAGATGCAGACACTGCAGAGAGGCATCAATATCGTGAAGATGTCTGACGGAACAGTGCGCAAAGTGCTTGTGAAATAAACATAAATCCTGAATTCCTGAGTCCGGCCTGCAATATGGCAGGCCGGAGCAGGAAATATGTTACGCAAACATTCACCTGTGCTGTAGATAAAGTCTAGATTTCAAAAAAACGGAAACACTATACATTATATATAATAAAATAAGGTTAATATGAAAAAGATTTTATTGTTACTGTCTTTTGCATGCCTGGCTCTGATGGCAAAGGCGCAGGAAGACTATGAGCCGAAGGCAGACCCTAAGGCTGTGGTAGTCTCTGGCAGCGCGCGCTTCACGGTGCTCACGCCGCAAATGATACGTATCCAGTACAGCAAGGACAAGAAATTCGAAGACCGCGCCACATTCGCGGTTGTTAACCGTCGTCTGCCGGTGCCGGCGTTAAAGACACGCGAAGACGACAACTACCTGTATATCAGTACGAGCGATCTCGAACTGAAATATCGCAAGAATGCAGAAATAAATGCTGCTGACAAGAATCCTGATGTGCTTTCCATTACGTTCACGCTCAATGGCAGGAAAGTGCTGTGGTATCCGGGAAAAGACGACGCGCTCAACCTTAAGGGCACGACACGAACACTCGACGGATGCATAGGAGACTCAAAGCGTCCTGAACTCGAGAACGGATTGCTCTCGCGTGCAGGATGGGCCATCATTGACGAGTCGTACTCGGCACGAAGGGGTGACGGCAGCCGCACATTCGCATTCGACAATAACGTGAACGGTATGTCATGGGTAGCACCGCTCGCAGACAAAACAGCTATCGACTGGTACTTCCTCGGCTACGGCCATCAATATAAAAAAGCACTGTACGATTATACGCTTATCGGTGGAAAACAGCCGATGCCACCGCTCTTCGTGCTCGGTTACTGGTACAGTAAATACCAGCGTTACTCACAGCAGGACTTTGTAGATATTGTCACAGATATAAAGAACAACAAGATTCCTATCGACGTGATGATTCTTGACATGGACTGGCACACTGAGGGATGGACCGGATGGACATGGAACAAAGAACTTATTCCGGATCCGCAGGGACTTCTCAAATGGATGCACGAACAGGGCCTGAAAGTGTCGATGAACCTTCATCCGGCCGACGGAGTGGACAGCGACGAGGAGAACTTCAGCCTGCTTGCGAAGGATATGGGCCTGGATCCGGCAACCACAAAGGTTGTGCCATGGCAGCTCGAGGACTCCGTATTCTATAAGAACATGTTCAAGGACATCCTGCACCACAGAGAGAAGGACGGTGTGGACTTCTGGTGGCTCGACTGGCAGCAGAACCTCACTAACCCGCGTATGGACGGACTGAGCGAGACATTCTGGTGCAACCACGTGTTCTACAACGACATGAAAGCCACTCATCCGGACCGTCGTCCGCTGATATTCCACCGTTGGGGTGGACTCGGAAGCCACCGTTATCCTATCGGATTCTCCGGCGACTCGTTCTCCACATTCCCGACACTCGCCTTCCAGCCTTACTTCACAGCCACTGCTGCAAACGTGGGCTTCGGCTACTGGGGACATGATCTTGGCGGCCACCAGCACGGCAACAACGATCCGGAACTTTATCTGAGATGGATGCAGTATGGTGTGTTCTCTCCGCTTTTCAGAACTCATGCTACAAACGATCCGAAGATTGAGATGCGCATCTGGAAATATCCTAACTTCCCGGATCTGCTTCAGACCGTGAAACTCAGATACGAACTCATGCCTTACATATACACCGCCGCACGCGAGTCGTATGATACAGGTGTCGCAATATGCCGCCCGCTGTATTATGACTATCCTGAAGTGAACAACGCCTACCGTTATGAGGACGAATACATGTTCGGCGACGAAATTCTCGTTGCGCCTGTTCTGACAGCCGGAAAGAATGGAAAAACAGAAAGAAAGATCTGGCTGCCGGAAGGAAAATGGTTCGACGTATGCCGCAACAAGATTGTGGAAGGCGACAGAGAGTTTGTGGATTACTACAAGCAGACCGAAATTCCTTATTTCTATAAGGCCGGAAGCATCATCGTGAACTACGAGAACGTGATGAACCTCAACAACCGTCCTGACCGCATCGTGCTGAAGGTTGTGCCAGGCGCTGACGGTTCTTCAACACTTTACGAGGATGAGAACAACACCGAAGGCTACAAGTCGGGATTGTTCACCAACACCAGATTCGAGCAGAAACGTACCGCAGGAAGCGTCACTCTGACCATCAACGCACGCGAAGGTTCGTTCCCGGGAATGCCGGAGAAACGCAACTACACCGTGAAACTGCTTGCAGAGAACGCTCCTACAGCGGTAAGCCTTGACGGCAAGAAGCTCGGTAGCACAGACTGGAGCTACGACAAGGCCACACGCACTGTGAAGATAAATCTCGCCAACATACCATGTGGCAAGAAAACGGTGGTAAAGGTGAACGTGAAATAATAAATCCGGAGACAGTGCCGGACGCAATGTGCCGGCCTGCGCTCCATGTCTGAGCCGCCTCGTGCGGAATGGTCCGCACGGCGGCAGAGGACATGAATCCGGAAAAGAATCAATGGTTCGTAAAACAAAAAACAGAAAGAAATGAGAAATATCAGTATTATATTCATATTGTCAATGCTGTTCGGATATACAGTCAAGGCGCAGACTTACCAGAATCTGTGGATAACAGGAAGCGCCGTTCCGGAAGGAACACGCCAGCTGCAGAAGACTCCCGACGGTGAGTTCAGATTTGCCGGCACACTCAAGGACGGCGAACTGAAGATAATGACCACCGAGAAGGCTGGCGCCGACACCAAGTATATCGCACCTAAATATGAAGATTCGTACATTGTGAATAAAGGCATCGAAGCCGAACTTACGTCTGATGCCGGCAAGGCTTCATGGGTGGTGCCGTTCGCAGAAGACCGCTACCGCTTCTACGTAAGCAGCGACTGCAAGAAACTTACAGGCGAACTGTTTGTGCCTTGGGAAGAGGCTTACGTGGGCGGTGGTGCCACTGATGCAGGCTGGGACGCCTTCAAGGTGGAACTGATGAAACAGAGTCCCGACAACGAAATGGTATGGACATGGACCGGCGAGCTGAAAACCCATCAGAACATCGAGGAGCCTTCAAGCTTCAAGATTATGGGATTGAGAAACTGGGGACAGAAAGAGATTCACCCGTTTGTACAGGGTGAGGACCCGCTCGGCACAAAACTCGTAAGAACAAACGGCGATGATACCAAATGGACAATAACTAAGGACGGAACATACCGCATCACTGTGGATGTGTTCAACGAAACATTCAAAGCAGAACTGATCTCTCAATAACAATAATAAGAATGCCGTCGGTCTGGAGCGATCCTGCATTTTGACGCATGAAGAATATTGCAGGACGCGTCCGGACGACGACATACACAAAGATATTCAATAGTCTGAAAACCAGAGAAACACCGGGTCCGCCATTGGTTGTGTTAACCGATGGCGGATATTTTTATGTTGTTTTCTCCGGGATATAAAAATAAATCAAGTCTGTCTTGTCAGTTGTTTTTGCGGGCAGCGGCTTTCTCCATCTCCACTTTCTTCACTTTCTTGAAAAGCTCCGAGGCGAACACGAGGTCGTTCAGCTTTTCGTTGGTGGATGTCATGACGTCATCCTTGGTGCCCTGCCATTCCTTGTTACCCTGATATATGAATATGATGTTCTCGCCGATACCCATCACCGAGTTCATATCGTGCGTGTTGATGATGGTCGTGATGTTGAAGTCCTTGGTGATGTCGCTCAGCAGCGAGTCTATCACGAGAGACGTGCGCGGGTCGAGTCCTGAGTTAGGTTCGTCGCAGAACAGATACTTCGGGTTGAGCACAATGGCGCGGGCTATAGCCACACGCTTCTGCATACCGCCCGATATCTCGCCCGGAAACTTGTTCTGTGCGTCGCCGAGGTTCACTCGGTCGAGACATTCCTGTGCGCGTTTCACACGCTCGCGGTAGTTCATCGACGAGAACATGTCGAGCGGGAACATCACGTTCTCCAGCACGTTGAGCGAGTCGAAGAGTGCGGCGCTCTGGAATATCATGCCCATCTCGCGGCGCATGTTCACGCGTTCCTCCTTGCTCAGTCTCACAAAGTCGCGTCCGTCGTACAGCACCCGGCCGCTTGTGGGTGTGAGCAGTCCCACCAGATTTTTCATCAGCACGGTCTTTCCGCTTCCGCTTTGACCTATGATGAGGTTTGTCTTTCCGTCCTCAAAGACAGCATTTATGTCCTTCAACACTTCCTTGCCGTCGAACGATTTATATAAATGTTGTATTTCAATCATCTTTTTCTTCGTGATAAATTTGTTGTATTCTGGTCTTTCCTTTTCCGTCAGCCCCCTGCGAAGCCTTTGCTCAGGAGAGCAGCTGGGTGAGGAATACGTCGGAGAACAGTATGAGAACACTTGAGCTCACCACCGCGTCGGTGCTGGCTTTTCCCACTTCAACCGAACCTCCCTCCACGGTGTAACCGAAGTATGAGGACACGCTCGCTATGATGAACGCAAAGAAAAGACTTTTTATGATACTCATCCATACGAACCATGAGTTGAACGAATGTTGCAGTCCGAGCGTCAGGTCGTCGGGTGGAAGTATGTGGCCTATGTACGCCGTGCCGTAAGCTCCGAGTATACCGGTGGCCGAAGAGAATATCACCAGAAACGGCATGATGGTCACCAGACCGAGAATTTTCGGCAGGATGAGATAGTTGGCAGAGTTTACGCCCATTATCTCGAGCGCGTCTATCTGTTGTGTCACGCGCATGGTGCCCAGCTCCGACGCTATGTTCGACCCCACCTTACCGGCAAGGATGAGACACATGATGGACGAGGAGAACTCGAGCAACAGAATCTCACGTGTGGTGTAACCCGACACCCATCGCGGCATCCACGGGCTCTGGATGTTGAGTTTCATCTGAATGCAGATGACGGCTCCGATAAAGAACGAGATGAGCAATACAATGCCGATGGAGTTGACTCCCAGCGACGACATTTCCTTGATGTATTGCTTGAGAAACATGCGCATGCGTTCCGGACGTGCGAACGAGCGCCCCATAAGCAACAGATAGCGTCCGAGGGTATTTAAATATTTTGTAATCAACATATTCTGCTTTTTTGATATGTCTATGAATGTACGGGTGCAAAAGTAGTAATAAAAGATTAAAAACTACCAAAAGCGTTGAAGTTTTATGTTTATTTCAGATTGGTGCGCCCGCGGTCTTTATTTGGTGCGGCCGTGACGGCTGGGTGGGGATTATGCTCCGGCCGACATATAAAAAATCGGAAAAAGCGATGTCCTATTGTTAAATTTTCGTCGTGCCGGTCGCTCAAAATTCGCGTCGTGGCGAGCGGACGCTCCCTCTGCTCCGAATTTTGCGAAAATGAGAAGTTGGCATAAATTGTTGATACACATCCGTTTGCGACGTATGCTGCTCCATACTTGTCTTTCCGGTCTTGCGAAAGAGCCTGTTTTGCACTCCGGAATAGTCCATTTCGGAGGGTTATATGGTCTTGATTGAGCTGTTGTTTGGTCTGTTTTGCAGTGCAACGAAAGCTCTTTCGTGCTGCGGACTGTTTGCCGTCGTCCTGCCATATGTGTAGAACGGGCTCTTCGGTATGGCCGGAGGGCGTGGCGTCTCGCTGGAATGAGAAAAATGAAATGTTAAATCCAGTCCCTTAAAAGTGAACGTATGTTAATGAGAATTTGCATCCGTCGCCGCGACGTTGAGGATGAATGTCGCCCGTGGCCCGTCCTTGCAGGCTGGCGCATGCGGCCGGCGGTCGGCGTATGGATGCTGTGACGCCTGTTTGTAAAAAAGCATAAAACATGGTTTGCACGGAAAGATAAAAACATTTAACTTTGTAACCGATATAATCATTGATATGAACGAAACAGACAACAAGGCCGGTGCGGCCTCTACGCACAGCATGGTGCTGCGCACCGAAGGACTCGTGAAGCGCTATGGCAAGCGCACCGTTGTTAACGATGTGTCGATAAACGTGAAGCAGGGCGAGATTGTCGGACTGCTCGGACCTAACGGAGCGGGCAAGACAACGTCGTTCTACATGACCACGGGACTCATCGTCCCGAACGCCGGACACATCTATCTCGACGATCAGGAAATAACCGATTATCCTGTCTATAAGCGTGCGCGTGCCGGAGTGGGATACCTGCCGCAGGAGGCAAGCGTGTTCCGCAAGATGAGTGTCGAGGACAACATACTCTCTGTTCTCGAGATGACCGGACTCTCACGTGCCGAACAGCTGGACAAGCTCGAAAGCCTTATCAGCGAGTTCCGACTCAACAAGGTGCGCAAGAACAAGGGCGACCAGCTCTCCGGAGGCGAGCGCCGCCGTACGGAGATAGCGCGCTGTCTGGCCATCGATCCTAAGTTCATCATGCTCGACGAGCCTTTTGCCGGTGTCGACCCGATTGCCGTTGAGGACATACAGCACATTGTCTGGCGTCTGAAATACCGCAACATCGGTATTCTCATCACCGACCACAACGTGCACGAGACGCTCAACATCACCGACCGCGCCTACCTTCTCTTCGAAGGTAAGATTCTGTTCCAGGGTGCGCCCGAGGAACTTGCTGCCAACAAGGTGGTGCGCGAGAAGTATCTCAGCAACAGCTTCGAGCTCAAGAAGAAGAACTTCCAGCTCATAGACGAGGAGCGGCGCGCAAGGGAGAACGCAATGTCCGATAATAAATAACAAAGCTACGGACAGATGAAATACATGCTCCTGTCGGACATCCACGGCTCCATCGGCCGTCTGGAACGCGCTCTCGACTTCTACGCTGCCGAGCATTGCGACATGCTTCTGCTGCTTGGCGACATCATAAACTACGGTCCGCGCAACCGCATACCGGACGACATAAACCCTGCGGCAGTCGCTGCAAGGCTCAATGCCATGAGTTCTGACATCGTGGCTGTGAGGGGCAACTGCGACTCGGAGGTCGATCAGATGCTCCTGAAGTTTCCCATCATGGCCGACTATGCCGTGGTGGTAGACGGCTGTCGCCGCATATTCATCACCCACGGCCACATCTACAACGAGGATAATATGCCCGTGTGCCGCCACGACGTGTTTGTCTATGGTCACACACATCTGTGGAAACTTGAGCGCCACGACGGATGCGTGGTGTGCAACACCGGCTCGGTCACCTTCCCGAAGGAAGACCGCGACCCCACTTTCGCACTATACGACGACGGCGTGATGACCATCCGCCGGCTCGACGGAAGCGTTGTCTCGCAGCTCACAATCTGAATTTTTTCTGTACCCGCCGGCCCGTCGCCCCATGCGTCACGGGTCGTTATGCCGCGCATGGCGGTGTCGCCGGCATGCCGTGCGGCCTCTTCCGCATACCGCTTTCATAAGTGGTAAAAAAACAAAATTTTCATTCTTATGTTAGGTTATTACACTAATAATGAGTAATTTTGCACTTTCGGAATGAAAATAAACAATAAACGAATATAAGAAAATCAAATCAGAAATGAACATTTTATTTGAGAATCCCGACAAAGTGAATGGTCTCATGACCATCACCGTTGAAGAAGCCGATTTCAAAGACAATGTAGAAAAGACTTTGAAAGACTATCGTAAGAAAGCGAACTTCCCAGGCTTCCGCCCCGGAATGGTGCCGATGGGCCTTATTAAGAAGCAGTTCGGCGCATCTGTAAAGATGGACGCCCTTAACAAGTTCGTGGGAGAAGCCATTTACACGTATATAAAGGACAACAAGATACAGATGCTCGGCGAGCCTCTTCCTTCTGAAAAGCAGGAACCGGTGGATATCGAAAAGGACGGTCCTTATACTTTCATGTTCGACATCGCCGTTGCTCCTGAGTTCAAGATCGAGCTCAACGGAGACACAAAGATTGCTTACTACAACATCGAGGCTGACGACAAACTCATCGACCAGCAGGTTGATATGTTCGCAAGCCAGATGGGAAGCTATGAGAAGGCTGACTGCTACGACGGCGAACAGCGCGACATGCTGAAGGGTGATCTGCGCGAGCTCGACGCTGAAGGCAACACCAAGGAAGGCGGTATAACAGTGGAAGGTGCTGTTATGATGCCTGAATATATAAAGGTGGAAGACCAGAAGAAACTCTTCGACAACGCAAAACCGGGCGACATCATCGCCTTCAACCCGCGTAAGGCATATCCGGAGAACGACGCAGAAGTGTCAAGCCTGCTCAAGATCGACCGTGAGGCTGCCAAGACAATGGACTCTGACTTCAGCTATCAGGTTATTGAAATAAGCCGTTTCAAGAAGGCTGAGGTAAATCAGGAAATGTTCGATCAGGTGTTCGGCAAGGACACAGTGAAGAGCGTAGAGGAATTCCGCGGCAAGATTGCTGAAGGACTCAAACCGCAGCTCCAGGCCAACAGCGACTACAAGTTCCTCATCGACGTACGCAAGTATGCTGAGGATACAGTGGGCGAACTCACATTCCCGGACGCTCTCCTCAAGCGTGTCATGCTCCTCAACAACAAGGATAAGGGCGAGGAATACGTTGAGAAGAACTACGACGAGAGCATCAAGCAGCTCAAGTGGCACCTTATCAAGGAGCAGCTCGTTGCTGCCAACAACATCAAGGTTGAGGATGCTGACGTCAAGGCTGCTGCCAAAGAGGCTGCACGCATGCAGTTCGCACAGTATGGCATGAACAACGTTCCTGAGGAATATCTCGAGAACTATGCTGACGAAATGCTGAAGAAGCGCGACAACGCAGCCAACTTCGTTGACAATGCAGTTGAGAAGAAACTTGTTGAAGCATTGAAGGGTGTTGTTGCACTCGATGAGAAGACTGTTACTCTCGACGAATTCAACGAGTTGATGAAATAAATAAATTTGAAAAAAAACTTCTTTTTTAAGAGGTTATCGACTTTTTTTTCTATCTTTGTGTAAGATAATTTGCAGAAAAGAGTCGATAACCTCTTTTTCTGTATATTTATTAATCAGTTTTTTTGAATATAATAAATATATTATTGTCATAGTATGAACGATTTTAGAAAGTATGCCACAGGTCATCTTGGTATAAACGGTCTGGCTTTCGACGAAGTGGTGAGAGCACAGTCCGGATATCTCAATCCTTATATTCTTGAAGAAAGACAGCTCAACGTGACACAGCTCGACGTCTTCTCACGCCTGATGGCCGACCGCATCATTTTCCTCGGAACAGAAATCAACGATTATACAGCCAACGTGCTCCAAGCACAGCTTCTTTATCTCGACTCTGTGGATAGCTCGATGGATATCAATATTTACATCAACTCTCCCGGCGGCAGTGTGACTGCAGGTCTGGGCATATACGACACCATGCAGTTTGTCGAGAGCGATGTAGCTACGATGTGTACCGGCATGGCGGCGTCTATGGCGGCCGTGCTTCTCGTGGCAGGTCAGGAAGGAAAGCGCACTGCGCTCACCCACAGCCGCGTCATGATACACCAGCCTCTCGGCGGTGTGCAGGGACAGGCTTCTGATATCGAGATCGAGGCACGTGAGATACAGAAGTTCAAGAAAGAACTTTACACCATCATCTCCGAACATTCGCACACTCCGTTTGAGAAGGTATGGCAGGACAGCGACCGCAACTACTGGATGACGGCAGCCGAAGCCAAGGAGTATGGTATGATTGACGCGGTGATGAAACGTAAGGGTGCGGCCGACAAATAATCGGCACACGCGTGTCATGCGGCCGCCGTGCCGCAGACCGTGAATATAAAAAATAAGAAACATCTCTAAAGACATAAAGACATAGAATGCCAAAAAAAGTATGCAGCTTCTGTGGAAGAAGCGAGAAGGATGTCAAACTGCTGATAACAGGCCTCGACGGTTTCATCTGTGAGGATTGCGCCGTATCGGCCTATCAGATTGTGGAGTCTACCGGACTTCTCGGCAAGAACGGCTCCGCTGCCGACACCGGCGAAAAGTTCAAGATAAAGAAAGTACCGAAGCCGAAGGAGATAAAGGAATTCCTCGACCAGTACATCATCGGTCAGGACGCGGCCAAACGCTATCTTTCGGTTGCCGTATACAACCACTACAAGCGTCTGCAGCAGCCGAAGGACGACGGCGGTGTGGAAATAGAGAAGAGCAACATCATAATGGTGGGCAGCACCGGAACGGGCAAGACTCTCATGGCCCGCACCATAGCAAAGCTGCTCGATGTACCTTTCACCATCGTCGATGCTACTGTCTTTACAGAGGCCGGCTATGTGGGCGAGGACGTGGAAAGCATCCTGAGCCGTCTGCTCCAGGTGGCCGATTATGATCTGGCTGCTGCTGAGCGTGGCATTGTCTTCATCGACGAGATAGACAAGATAGCCCGCAAGAGCGACAACCCGAGCATCACGCGCGACGTGAGCGGCGAGGGAGTGCAGCAGGGACTGCTCAAGCTTCTTGAGGGAACTATGGTCAACGTGCCGCCGAAGGGTGGGCGCAAACATCCCGACCAGGACTACATACACGTTGACACGCACAATATCCTTTTCATCTGTGGAGGAGCGTTCGACGGCATCGAGCGCAAGATTGCACAGCGTATGAACACCGGAGTGGTGGGATTCAATACCGTGCGCAACGCCCACAAGATAGACAAGGAGAACATAATGAAATACATTCTTCCGCAAGACCTCAAGTCGTTCGGACTCATACCTGAGATCATCGGTCGTCTGCCGGTGCTCACATATCTCGATCCGCTCGACCGTGCGGCCCTCCGCCGCATACTCGTCGAACCGAAGAACTCCATCGTGAAGCAGTATTGCAAGCTGTTCGAAATGGACGGCATAAAGCTCGATTTCACCGAGGAGGCGCTCGATTTCATCGTCGACAAGGCTGTGGAATACAAATTGGGTGCGCGCGGACTGCGTTCTATCGTGGAGTCGGTCATGACCGATGCCATGTTCGAAGTGCCGTCCAAGCACATCAATACGTTTGAAGTGACTCTTGATTATGCCAAGAGTCAGCTTGACAAATCGCATCTGCGCGGACCGGTTGTAGCCTGAACCGGTTCCTGACGCATGATGACCATCTGTTGCTTTAAAGTCTGCTCTGCAGCTTTCTACCTTTCATTCTAAATAAACTCTATGACATCTAAAGCTAATCTTAACGAAGAACTGAAACGCTATTTCGGTTTTGACAAGTTTAAGGGCGATCAGGAAGCCATCATACGCAATCTGCTCGACGGCAACGACACGTTTGTGCTCATGCCCACGGGTGGCGGTAAGAGTTTGTGCTATCAGCTGCCGTCACTCATAATGGAAGGTACGGCCATTGTCGTATCACCGCTCATCGCACTTATGAAAAACCAGGTAGATGTGATCAACGGGCTGAGTGAGGAAAGCGGAGTGGCTCATTATCTGAACTCGTCGCTCAACAAGGCGGCGATACAGCAGGTGATGGACGATGTGCACAGCGGAAAGACCAAGCTGCTGTATGTGGCTCCGGAGTCGTTGAACAAGGAGGACAATCTCGAATTCTTCAAGTCAATAAAGATATCGTTCTACGCCATAGACGAAGCTCACTGTATATCAGAATGGGGCCATGATTTCCGCCCCGAATACCGCAACATACGTCCGACAATAGCAAAGATAGGCGCGGCGCCGGTCATAGCTCTTACGGCCACGGCCACCGACAAGGTGAGAACCGACATCAAGAAAAGCCTCGGCATAGTGAACGCCCGCGAATTCAAAAGCTCCTTCAACCGTCCCAACCTCTATTACGAAGTGAGACAGAAGACGAAGGACATCGACAAACAGATAATAAAATTCATCAAGCATAATGCCGGAAAGAGCGGCATCGTCTATTGCATATCGCGCAAGAAGGTGGAGGAACTCGCTGCGGTGCTCCAGGCCAACGAGATAAAGGCCGCGCCGTATCATGCAGGTCTCGATTCTGCCACGCGCTCGCAGACACAGGACGACTTCCTCATGGAGCGTATAGACGTCATTGTCGCCACCATAGCTTTCGGCATGGGCATCGACAAACCAGACGTGCGTTTCGTCATACACTACGACATTCCGAAAAGCCTTGAGGGTTATTATCAGGAGACCGGACGTGCCGGACGCGACGGAGGCGAGGGACTCTGCATAGCCTTCTACGCCTATCAGGACCTTCAGAAGCTCGAGAAGTTCATGGAGGGCAAACCAGTTGCCGAGCAGGACATAGGCAAACAGCTGCTTCAGGAGACGGCCGCTTATGCCGAGTCGTCGGTATGCAGGCGTAAGATGTTGCTGCATTACTTCGGCGAGGAGTACAAACAGGATAACTGCGGTAACTGCGACAACTGTCTGCATCCCAAGGAGAAGCGCGAGGGTAAGGAAGCATTGCTCATCATACTCAAGGCCGTTGTGGCCATAAAGGAGTCGTTCCAGCAGGCCTATCTCGTCGACTTCGTGAAGGGAAGAGCCACCGACGAGATAATCTCACACAAGCATGACAGACTCGAGGAGTTCGGTTCCGGTGAGGATGAAGACCCGAAGATATGGAACCCGGTGATACGTCAGGCACTCATAGCCGGTTATCTTGACAAGGAGGTGGAGAACTACGGAGTGCTCCGCATCACATCGGAGGGCCGTAAGTTCATAAAGAACCCTACGTCGTTCATGATTGTTGAGGATACCGAGTTCAACGAGAATTACGATGATGAGGGCGGCGACCGCACCGGTGCTGCACTCGATCCGGAGCTCTATTCTATGTTGAAAGACCTGCGCAAGAAGGTGGCCAAGAAGATGGGACTGCCCGGATATGTTATCTTCCAGGATGTTTCGCTCGAACAGATGGCCACGATGTATCCCGTCACGATAGAGGAACTGCAGAACATACAGGGCGTGGGCATAGGTAAGGCAAAGCGATATGGTCGCGAGTTCTGCGACCTCATAAAGCGCCATTGCGAGGAGAACGAGATAGACCGTCCCGAAGAGCTGCGCGTGCGCACGGTGGCCAAGAAGTCCATGCTGAAGGTTAAGATAATACAGAGCATCGACCGGCAGATACCTCTCGACGACATAGCGTCGGCCCAGGGACTCGACTTTGAGGAGCTGCTCGACGAGATTGAGGCCATAGTTTACAGCGGCACGAAACTCAACATCGACTATTTCCTCGACGACGTGATGGATGCCGACCACATCGACGACATATACGAATACTTCCGCGAAAGCGAGACCGACGACATTGATGTGGCGCTTGAGGAGCTCGGCGACGACAGTTCAGAGAACGACATACGTCTTGTCCGCATAAAGTTCCTGTCTGAAATGGGCAACTGACGGTGTGGATAATCAGGCGTTTTTTATTATATTTCGAATAAGCATCCCGTCCGGTATGAATCCGGGCGGGATGTTTGTTTTGTGATTGTGCGCTGCGGTGTGCGTATGTTTGCGCTTTCTTATTTTCATGCGTTGTGCTCCGGTTGTTTTCAGTGTTTGCACTTGCATGTTGAATGTGCAGGGAATTAAAAAAATAAAAAATCCGCCCCTGAATGTTAAATTCCAAGCATGAAAATCTCGCAAATTTCGCGTCACAGCGCGGTGGAAGGATTTTGTCATGAAAAATCGCAAAAATTCTGGTTTTACTTAATGTGTTGGCATACAGCGGTTTGCGCGCCTTGCCGTTCCGTTGCTTCTTTTTCGACTTTGTGGAATGGGCTCTTTCAGCCTCTGATATAGGCTGGTTCAGGTGCTGATCTGGTTCGTTTCATGCCCTGAAATATTCGTTTTCGTGATGCAAAACAGGCTGTTTTGCAAGACAGAATGTCCGTGTGCGTCTTACGTTTCGTACGGAACGGGCTTGTCGGAAGGTGTCATGAGGCTTACGGTTTGCTGGAATGTGAAAAATGAAATGTTAAATGTGAATCGTGAAATGTGAACGGGTGTTAACGCGGATTTGCAAAAATCACCGCGGTTTGGGTGGATGGCCGTCTGCCGTGCAATGGCTTTGCGCAGAGGCCACTCCCCGTTATGCCTTTCCCCGACAGTTGTTGCGGCGCAGAGCCGGGCTTATTTCGGATAAATAGTGTTAACGGATGAAGGAAAAGGCCGCGCGGTTATATTCTATGTGAAAAATTTATGCTAAATTTGCACGCAATAAATTTTTAAAGTATTATATGTCATCATTTGTTGCAGATAAAATTGTAATGGACGGTCTGACTTTCGATGACGTCCTTCTTATTCCGGCTTATTCAGAAGTTTTACCGAAGACGGTAGATTTGAAAACCAGTTTCTCACGTAACATACGGCTCAACGTGCCGTTTGTCACAGCTGCCATGGACACTGTCACAGAATCGGCAATGGCCATAGCCATAGCGCGTGAGGGTGGTATAGGTGTTATTCACAAGAACATGTCGATAGACGAACAGGCACGTCAGGTTGCCATCGTGAAGCGCGCCGAGAACGGAATGATATACGATCCTGTCACCATCCGCCGCGGACGCACCGTGAAGGATGCGCTCGACATCATGGCCGAGTACCACATCGGAGGTATTCCTGTTGTGGATGAGGAAAAGCATCTTGTGGGCATTGTTACGAACCGCGACCTGCGCTTCGAACGCCATCTCGACAAGCTCATCGACGAAGTGATGACAACCGAGAATCTCGTCACCACTCATCTGCAGACTGACCTCAGCGCCGCTGCACAGATACTTCAGGAAAACAAGATCGAGAAACTGCCGGTTGTGGACAAGGACAACCATCTGGTGGGACTCATCACATACAAGGACATAACAAAGGCCAAGGACAAACCTATGGCATGCAAGGACGACAAGGGACGTCTGCGCGTGGCTGCCGGCGTGGGCGTTACAGTGGATACGCTCGACCGTATGCAGGCTTTGGTTGAGGCAGGTGCCGACGCCATCGTCATCGATACAGCCCATGGCCATTCAAAATATGTAATCGAGAAACTGGTCGAGGCCAAGGCTTCGTTCCCCGGCGTGGACATCGTAGTGGGCAACGTCGCTACAGGTGCTGCCGCAAAGATGCTGGTGGACAATGGCGCCGACGCAGTGAAGGTGGGCATCGGCCCGGGCTCAATATGCACCACACGTGTGGTTGCCGGAGTCGGAGTGCCGCAGCTCAGCGCTATATATGATGTTTACACAGCCCTGAAGGGCACAGGCGTGCCTCTCATCGCCGACGGCGGACTCCGCTATTCTGGTGATGTTGTCAAGGCTATCGCTGCCGGTGGTACAAGCGTAATGATAGGTTCGCTTGTTGCCGGAACAGAGGAGAGCCCGGGCGACACAATCATCTTCAACGGCCGTAAGTTCAAGAGCTATCGCGGTATGGGATCGCTCGAGGCAATGGAGAACGGTTCGAAAGACCGCTACTTCCAGGCTGGCACAAAGGATGTGAAGAAACTCGTGCCGGAAGGAATCGCCGGACGTGTACCTTACAAAGGCACTGTCCAGGAGGTTATCTATCAGCTCGTAGGCGGTCTGCGTTCAGGTATGGGCTACTGCGGTGCACACAGTGTTGAGGAACTGCACAACGCACGTTTCACCCGCATCACCAATGCCGGCGTACAGGAGAGCCATCCGCATGACATCATGATCACGAGCGAAGCTCCCAACTATTCGCGTCCTGAATAATCCTGAAGGACGAATGACTTTCAGAAAAAACAAGAGAACAATAATGAAATTCAATATATTGATGTTTGCAATGCTTCTTTCCGGAAGCATTGCAAACGCTCAGAACGACCCGGTGATAATGACCATAAACGGACTGCCGGTAACACGTTCGGAGTTTGAATATTCCTACAACAAAAACAACTCGGAAACAGTGGTTGACAAGAAAAGCGTGGACGATTATGTCGATCTTTTCATCAACTACAAACTGAAGGTGCAGGCTGCCGTTGATGCCGGCATTGACACCACGAAGAATTTCAGATCTGAATTCCTGCTTTATCGCAACCAGCAGATACGCCCTTCGTTCATCAGCAACGACGACCTCGAGAGAGAGGCTTGGAAGGTGTATAAGGCAACGCAGGCACGCATCGACTCGACCGGCGGACTTGTGAAGCCAGCCCATATATTGATTGGACTGAGACAGAACGCACCGGCCGACGCACAACAGAAGGCAAAGGTGCGCATCGATTCTATATACAACGCCCTGACTGCGGGCGCTGACTTTGCCGAACTGGCACGTAAGTGCTCTGACGACCGTCGTTCGGCTGGGGGGGGCGGACGCCTGCCATGGTTGCAGAAGGGTCAGACACTCAAGGAGTTTGAGGATGTGGTATATTCGCTGAAGAAGGGCGAGATGAGCAAACCGTTCCTTTCGCCGGCCGGCTATCACATCGTGCTGCTCGAGGACAAAGGCATGTTCTTCCCCTACGACTCTGTGCATGCCGACATTCTGCGTTTCGTTGACCAGCGTGGAGTGCGCGAGCGCATCATCACACAGAACATTGATTCCATCGCCAAGGCTTCGGTACCGCCCGTCACTCCCGACGAACTGCTCGACCGTAAGGCTGCCGAGATGGAGGCTGCCGACCCGAACCTGAAGAATCTCATACGCGAGTATCACGACGGACTGCTGCTCTATGAGATAAGCAACCGCACAGTCTGGGAGAAGGCTGCTTCTGATGAGAAAGGGCTGGAGCGTTGTTTCAAGAAGAATAAGAAGAAATACCGTTGGGACGAACCGCGCTATAAGGGTATCGCTTATTTCGTAAAGGATGAGGCTGACATAGAGGCTGTGAAGAAAGCTGTGAAGAAAGTGGACTTCAAGAACTGGGCCGATACCCTGCGCAAGGTGTTCAACGACAGCATCATACGCGTGAAAGTGGTGAAAGGTATATTCAAGAAAGGTGAGAACGCGCTTGTGGACAAGATGGTGTTCAAGGCCGACACAATTGTCACTCCGCCTGCCGAATATCCCATACCTGCTGTATATGGTAAGGTGCTCAAGGCGCCCAAGTCTTACGAGGACGTACGCGAACTCGTGGTGGCCGACTATCAGGAGCAGCTCGAAAAGCAGTGGGTGGCAGAGCTGAGAAGAAAATATGCCGTAACAGTCAACAAGGATGTGCTTGCCACTGTCAACAAGCACTGACACATATCTTTGCCGATATTTAAACTAAACAGAATATAATGAGAAAACTGATTAACATCTATACCGGTTTGCTGGCAGCCGTGTTTCTCACCGGCGTGAGCGTTACGGCCGGAACTGTTGCGCGCGAAGGTGCCGACAGCGACTCCGTGGCAACAGCTCAGAAGGTGGAGATACCGGAAAGCAGCATTGCCGATGAGGTGATATGGATTGTGGGCGATGAACCCATACTCAAGTCTGATGTCGAAATGATGCGCCTTCAGGGCGAGGCCGAAGGCATCAAGTGGCGCGGTAATCCCGACTGTGCCATACCTGAGCAGCTCGCTGTGCAGAAACTGTTCCTGCATCAGGCAGAACTCGACTCTATCGAGGTTTCTGAGTCTGAAGTGGCAAGAGCCATCGACGAACAGATAAACCGTTGGATTCAGGTGGCCGGTTCGCGTGAGAAACTTGAGGAATACCGCAAGTCGTCCATATCGCAGATGCGTCAGGAACTGCACGACGAGTTCAAGAACAGTCAGCTCATAAATCTTATGAAAAAGCAGCTTGTGGCCGACATTACAGTCACTCCGGCCGACGTGCGTCGCTTTTTCCACGATCTGCCGGAAGACAGTCTGCCGCTCGTTCCTACTGAGGTTGAGGTGGAAATCATAACCAAGCAGCCGAAGATTGAGCAGGAAGAAATCAACCGTGTGAAGGATGATCTGCGCGCATATACAGAGCGTGTGATGAGCGGAGAGACAACTTTCGCAACGCTGGCACGTCTCTATTCTGAGGATCCGGGTACGGCACGACAGGGTGGTGAGATGGACTATGTAGGACGTGGCTATCTCGATCCGGCATTCGCCAACGTGGCTTTCAACCTTACCGACCCCAAGAAGATATCCAAGATTGTGGAGTCTGAGTTCGGATATCATATCATACAGCTCATCGATAAGCGCGGTGACAAGATAAAGGTTCGTCACATCCTGCGCAAGCCGAAGGTGTCTGACGCTGCCATCCAGGAGATGACTCACCGGCTCGACTCGCTTGCCGACGAGATACGCGGAGGCAAATATACATTCGAGGAAGCTGCTACATTCGTTTCAGACGACAAGGATACACGCAACAACAACGGCGTGATGTCATACATATCTGCCGAAGGACGTACTTCGCGTTTCCGCATGCAGGATCTTCCTACAGAGGTTGCCCGCGAGGTGGAGAAACTGAAGGTTGGAGAGGTTTCCAACGCCTTCGAAATGCTCAACAGCCAGGGTAAGACCGTATGTGCGCTCATCAAGCTCAAGAGCCGTACCGATGCTCACCGTGCAACAATTACCGAGGACTATCAGGTGATGAAGAATGTGGTACTGGAGAAGGAGCGAGACAAGTTCTTGCATGACTGGGTTGTTGACAAAATAAAGAAAACATACGTCAGGATGAGCGACAGGTACAAGAACTGCGATTTCGAATACGAAGGTTGGGTCAGATGACGCATAATGACATAAAATTCCGGTTACAGGGCGGGCATAGAATCATCATGTTGTTGGTTCTATGCCTGTTTGGACTATGCCTTGTCGCTTCTTCTATTGTGCCGAAGGCTCCGCAGAAAAAGGCTGCTGACGACGAACGCGTGTATCTTGTACATGCCGATGAGCTGAAGTATGATGCCTATGGACTCAATCCGCACGCGCAGATAGCGAAAGGCAATGTGCATTTCCGTCACAAGGGAGCCAACCTGTGGTGCGACAGTGCATATTTCTTTCAGGACAATAACGCAATGCAGGCGTTCGGACACGTGAGATTCAGACAGGGCGACACGCTCTCGCTAACGTGTGAGTATGCCGAATACGACGGCATGGAGCAGATGATGCAGGCGCGTCGCAACGTGGTGATGAAGCATCGAGGACGCACACTTTACACCGACAGCCTCAATTACGACCGTCTTTACAGCTATGCCTATTTCTTCGAGGGCGGCGAACTTGTTGACGGAAAGGACAAACTTGTGGCCGACTGGGGTGAATACAACACTGCCACAAAGCAGGCGGCATTCTTCTATAATGTGCGTATGCTGAGCGACAAACAGGTCATAACGACCGACTCGCTCTTCTTCGATACCGAACAGTCACTGGCTCATGTCACAGGACCTTCGCGCATCACGTCGGATGGAAGCGTCATCAATACCGAAAACGCATATCTAAATACGAAGACCGACCAGTCGCAACTGTTCGGCCGTTCGGTCATTACCGATAAGGATAAGACCATTACCGGCGACAGCCTTTATCACAACAACGAGACTGGAGTTAACGAAGGCTTCGGTAATGTGGTGTATGTCGATTCGCTCAACAAGAACGAACTGATATGCGACCGGCTGTTCTACAATGAGAAGACAGGCTATGGCTATGCCACGGAGAAAGTGCTGCTCAAGGACTTTTCGCAGAACGCCGACACTCTTTATATGCATTCCGATTCGCTGAAAATATACACATATAACATTGATACTGACTCCGTTTTCCGCAAGGTGCACGGGTTCCGCAAGGTACGCGTTTATCGCTCGGATGTCCAAGCGGTGTGCGACTCGCTTGTTTTCAATTCAGCCGACTCATGTCTGACAATGTATCATGATCCCATAGTGTGGAACGACAACCGCCAGTTGCTCGGTGAGAAGATAGAGGTTTATATGAACGACAGCACCGTGCGCCTCGCACGGGTTATAGGTCAGGCCTTGTCGGTAGAACTGGTGGATAAGGAGAACCACTACGATCAGGTGTCGTCGCGCATCATGGACGCCTATTTCACCGACGGTGCGCTGCGTCGTCTTGTTTCAACGGGCAACGTGAAGTCTGTCTATTACATTGCCGACGACAAGGACAGCACCCTTACCAACCTCAATTACATAGAAACCGACACCATGCGTCTGTTCATGTCGGCCGAGCGGAAGCTCGAGAAGATATGGGCTCCAAAGGCAGTCGGAACGATATATCCTATGACGCAGATTCCGCCAGAACGCTATAAACTTCCGGAATTTGCATGGTTTGACAAGATACGTCCGCTCAATCCGGCCGATGTGTTCAACTGGCGCGGAAAGAGTGAAGACGAAAAACTCAAGGTCGTGGAACGCCAGCAGGCTCCGCTCCAGCGTCTGCGCAGTAGGGGAGGAGGCATTGCACAATGAGCTTCTTCCGTAATTTAAGACCGCGGCGTTTCTCTCATACCTTTATATATATAGACGAGAGGCGTGAGAGATTGCGCGACATCGAGCGTCGCGCGGCGGAGGAACTGTCGGCAGAAGAGCGCGGTGATGTCCGTCCGGAGAAGGAGAATGTACGGCGTTGTGCCGCTCCTCACCGCATGCGTCCGTCCGGGATGTATGCACGCCATTCTTTTTCAGGACTGGTGATGCTGCTTCTTTTTCTCATTGTATTGTTTGTTGCGTTAATCAGTGTTATCATAAATTTCTGATATGAGTGATATCATACAATTACTGCCTGATTCTGTTGCCAATCAGATTGCTGCCGGTGAGGTCATCCAGAGACCGGCAAGCGTTGTGAAGGAACTTGTGGAGAACGCCATAGATGCCGGTGCCACACATATCAACGTGCTTGTGGTTGATGCCGGACGCACGTCCATACAGGTGATAGACGACGGTAAGGGCATGTCCGAGACTGATGCACGCATGTCTTTCGAACGTCATGCCACGTCGAAGATACGCAGCGCGTCAGACCTTTTCTCGCTCCATACAATGGGTTTTCGCGGCGAGGCTCTCGCTTCTATAGCCGCCGTGGCGCATGTCGAACTGAAGACACGCAGGCCGGAAGACGAGATTGGTACGCATCTCTCTGTGTCCGGTTCGCGCTACGATAGTCAGCAGCCATGCTCATGTCCCGTGGGAAGCAACTTCATGGTGGACAATCTTTTCTATAATGTTCCGGCCCGCCGCAAGTTCCTGAAATCAAACTCTACCGAGCTTAACAACATTATAACGTCTTTTGAGCGCATTGTGCTCGTCAATCCGTCAGTGTCTTTCTCGCTCCATAGCAACGGCACCGAGCTGTTCAATCTCAAACCGGGCGGACTGCGTCAGCGCATTGTCGACGTGTTCGGAAAGAAGATTAACCAGAGTCTTCTGCCCGTAGATGTGGATACGACGTTGTGCAAAATCCATGGTTTCGTGGGCAAACCGGAGTCGGCACGCAAGAAAGGTGTGCATCAGTATTTCTTCGTCAACGGCCGTTACATGAAGCATCCTTACTTCCACAAGGCCGTAATGTCGGCCTTCGAACGTCTTGTGCCGGCAGGCGAACAGGTGCCTTACTTCCTTTATTTTGATGTCCCGGCAGAGAATATCGACGTTAACATACACCCTACAAAGACAGAGATAAAGTTTGACAACGAACAGGCCATATGGCAGATTCTCATCGCAGCCGTGAAGGATTGCGTGGGAATGTTCAATGATGTCACGGCAATCGACTTCGACACACAGGACCGTCCCGACATTCCCGTGTTTGAGGACGGCGGTGATCTGCCGATGCCGAAAGTGCAGTATAATCCTTCTTATAATCCGTTTGAGGATATGTCGTCGCCCGGCAAGTCAAGAGCTCCGGTCGGATGGGAACAGCTCTACGACGGACTGAAACCGTCCGACGATGATGTCGCGCCCGGACTGTTTGACGAAACACCCGATTCCGACACTGTGACTCAGGTTCCGGCGGCAGGCGAGATAGCCGAAAAGTCGCCCGCACACTATCAGTACAAGGCCCGCTACATAATGACTGCGGTTAAGTCGGGACTGATGATAATCGATCAGCACAGGGCTCATGTACGCATACTTTACGAGAAATATCTGTCGCTTCTTCACGACAACAAGTCCTTCCCGCAGAAGGTCCTGCTCCCCGAAGTGGTCCATTTCTCCGTGTCGGAGGATCTTGTCTTGCGCAGGATAATGCCACAGATGGATTCGCTCGGATTCGAACTCACCGACCTCGGAAACGGTTCGTACGCCATAAATGCAGTGCCTTCAGGTATCGACGGCCTCAATTACGTGAATCTTGTGCGCGATATGGTAGGCACAGCGTCCGAATGTCCGTCGGGCGATATAGACGAAGTAAGCAGCACTCTGGCCGCAGGTCTTGCACGCAATGCGGCAGTGGTATATGGACAGGTGTTGGGCAACGAGGAAATGGAGAGCATAATAAACGATCTTTTTGTCTGCTCCAATTTCAATTACACCCCCGATGGCAAGAAAATATTAAGCATACTTAAAGAAACTGAAATAGAACACCTGCTTTCGTGATTACTGCATTTTTATATGTAGTTTTAGTTGATTTAAGTTTTTTTTGATGCTTAAAGCAATATTTTTTGCTAAAAAGTGTTGCTGTAAGGATTTTATTGCTAACTTTGTGCACATAACGAATGCCTTAGGCCTCCGTTAGTATGATATTTTTTATTTAATTAAATATAGGTTATGAAAAAATTATTGATTGTTTTGGCTTTTGCCGGCGTCTCTATGACAACAATGGCTCAGGACGCTGACCCTGTGCTCAAGCACAGCGTTGCTACAAACTCATTCTGGAGCAACTGGTTCATCCAGGGTGGTGCTCAGTGGTCTGCATTCTATACATCAGCAGAACACGGACAAGGTCTTTCAAGAAGCCCGTTCAAGAGCTTCCGTTCAAATCCGCAGGCTTCTATCGCCATCGGTAAATGGTTCACTCCGGGCATCGGTCTTCGTACAAAGGTTTCTGGTATCTGGGGTAAGGCTAACGACCAGAGCTTCAAGTACTGGAATGCTCAGGAGCAGGTGCTCTTCAATCTGAGCAACATGCTTTGCGGTTACAATCCTGACCGTGTATGGAACGTAGTTCCTTTCGCTGGTGCCGGATTCGCTCGCAACTGCGATGCACGCACTTATGCAATGGCTCTGAGTGTTGGTCTTTTGAATCAGTTCTATGTAAGCCGCAAGGTTGCCATCAACCTCGAACTTGGTTGGAACCGTTACGAGAACGACTTCATGAGCTCAAACTATGTTAACGATGGTGAGCGCGGATGGGACAGCCACGACAACAGCCTCTATGCTGAAGTTGGTCTGACTGTAAACCTCGGCAAGGGTACATGGAACAACGTACCTGATGTTGACGCTATCAAGGCTCTCTCACAGGCTCAGATCGATGCACTCAACGCACAGCTCAACGATGCTAACGCTGAGAACGCTCGCCTGAAGAAGCTGCTTGCTGAGAAGAAGAACGAAACTCCGAAGGCTGTTAAGGAATTCATCAACACTCCGGTTTCTGTATTCTTCAACATCAACAAGTATAAGATTGCTTCTAAGAAGGATCTCGTAAACGTTGAAGCTCTGGCTAAGTACGCTAAGGAGAACGGTGCAAGCCTCCTCGTTACAGGTTATGCTGATAGCGCAACTGGTAAGCCTGACTACAACCAGTGGCTGTCTGAGAAGCGTGCTGAAACTGTTGCTAACGAACTCGTTAAGATGGGTATGAGCCGTGACAACATCTCTACTGCTGCTAAGGGTGGTGTAAACGATCTGTCACCGATCTCTTACAACCGTCGTGCAACTGTTCAGGTTAAGGACTAATAATCGCTTGACAAATATAAAAAAGAGACGTGCCGAAAGCGCGTCTCTTTTTTTGTTGATATATGGACTGGCCAAAGACGTTGCGATCTTGACGTCCTCGCCGGCTTCCCCTTATGCTGCATGTGCAGCTTCATGGGCGCCTGCACGGTGCAGTTAACGTCAGTTCTTGTTATATGATATGCCTGCTGTTGTTGTCCGATATGGTCTTTTCCACGCCGTACATAATGTGGATTTATGGCTGAACAATTATTTTTTGAAAATATTGCTCCTAAAATTTGGTGGATTAAAATAAAAGCCCTACCTTTGCAATCGCTTAAGAAAAGCAAGGGCGTTTAGCTCAGCTGGTTTAGAGCATCTGCCTTACAAGCAGAGGGTCGGCGGTTCGAATCCGTCAACGCCCACAGGGGTGTTTCCTTGTAGTCTTTCGGGACTGCAGGGATTTTTTTTGCCCATAACTTTCGTGTTTGGTTGTTAGCGTACGAAAGTAGTCAAAGCATCGTGTGTTCCAGATGTGTATGTCGAAGAGTGGTAGAAACTCAATAAGGAATATCTTTTATTCATGAATTGTCGCGGAATGTCGGAAACTTGTTGACAATGCGCGACGATATAAACCGTGCAGATCCTTTCCTCATGTTAATAATAAATCCTGGTCAGCGCAACCGTTAAGTCCTCGCCCCAGGACCGGCATGTACTTCCCGCGTTTCTCCTTGCGCCGAATAACAGTATTTTTTAAGAAAACTCAGGCGCCGGCCTTACAGTTTTTCTTGACTTTTTTTTGACAAAATATTTTCGGAAAACAGACACAAGGGGATGTCAAATTTCATATAATAAAGGCTCTTTCTGTCCGAACAGCATTTTGACATACCCCATACCATATTCCGGAACAAATCATCCGGCGTTCTGATAATGCCCGTTTGAGGGTCTGATTTTGTCTGTATCATGGCGTGATATTAAGCATTTCAGCCCCTGATATGGGCAATAACGCATGCTGAAACGGTGCTTATTGCAGA
>ERZ780167.241-NODE-241-length-58575-cov-9.908237_pt1 | contig 58575 bp, 49 predicted proteins | sample MGYA00510982_ERZ780167 | MGnify/ENA primary metagenome ERZ780167 (study PRJEB29588, sample SAMEA2146107) | human gut metagenome | biome: human gut; feature: human-associated habitat; material: faeces | place: Denmark | collected 2008/2010 ... | reverse complement strand
CAACGACCCCGAGATTACAAATCACGTGCTCTGGCCAACTGAGCTAAAGAGGCAAATCCTTGCAGCCATAAGGCTTATTGATTTAGGACCTGTTCTAAAACGGCTGCAAAGATAGGCATTATTTTTTAATCTCCAAAACTTTTTGCGATTTTTTTTATCTTTCGCGCAATTTTTCTTTAAATTTCGCCAATTGGACCCTCATAGCATCGATACAAAGGTCAATTCCCTCCTCAAAAGTATCACACGTTTTTTCTACGAATAAAGTGGTTCCCGGAACCGACACAGTCATACTTGTTTCTTTATTTAGTGCAGTGGCGGGCCTCACTACTTTCAGTTGCACCTCTACTTTCTGAATGTCCTCAAATGATTTTTCCAACTTGGCTGTTTTCTTTTCGATAAACGCCTGCAGTTTCTCGGTAGCGTCAAAATGAATCGACTGAACTTTTACTTCCATATACGTACCTCCTTTAAATTTAGGTTAAGCCCTTGGATGGGCATTTGAATATATACGCTTCAACTGCTCAAAAGTCGTGTGCGTGTATATTTCGGTTGTCGACAGACTTTCATGTCCGAGCAGTTTCCGCACACTTTCCAAACCAGCATCATGATTGAGCATCACTGTGGCAAACGAATGCCGTAGTATATGCGGTGAACGTTTTTTCAATGTACATACAGCAGAAAGCACATTTCTGACTTTCAGCCTAACAGACGCATCACTGAATCTACGTCCTTTGGATGTAAGAAAAAAAGCTTCATCCACATCCGTCAGGTCCGCCATCTCCACATCGCGCCTACATATATATATGTTCAATGCGTTACGAAGTTCTTCACCAAACGGGATTATACGCTGTTTATTTCTCTTACCAGTAACTTTCAGTTCACAACTTTCCAAATCCACCGACCTATTATTCAAACCGGTCAGTTCCGAAAGCCGTACACCCGTCTCATAAAAGACCATGATCATTGTCCGCAGACAAACATCATCATATCCGTCGCCCCACATATTCGAATCGAGCAGCCTATCCATTTCCTCTTCTCTGAGAAAATACGGCAACGTCGATTCTTTCTTCGGACCAACAATACAGCACGAAGGATCATGTTCAACAAAACCTCGGGATAATGCAAAACGATAAAGGGAACGCACTGCGCTCAATCTTCTATTGATTGAAGCCGCGGTGTTTCCTTTATCCATCATGCTCTCCATCCAGTCACGGATAATATCGGAATCAACTAATTCCCAAGAGAGATGATCATCCAAATTTTTGAAGTACGACTCGAATGCCTTGACATCCTCGCCGTAACTCTTTACTGTCAGCGCAGAACGATTGCGTTCATACTGCAGATAGTTCAAAAATTTTTTTATTATCATCAATCCGTTGCTCAAATCATAATATATTTCGGCAACGAATATACAGAATAAAATTCAAACTACCAAATTTTAGAGGCAAATTTTAATCCTCTGCTGCGCGCAATTTCTGTACATAGATGGCATGTTCCATCTTGAGTCTCTTCAGCACAGACGGCTTGTTATACTGCTGACGCTTACGCAGTTCTTTCATAACGCCTGTCTTTTCAAATTTTCTCTTAAACTTCTTGAGAGCTCTTTCGATATTCTCACCATCTTTAACTGGTACAATTATCATGCTATTTTTGTTTTTAATTATTTATGTTATACTTATACTATTTTGGCTACTGCCACAAAATGCGGTGCAAAATTACACTTTATTTTTGAACCCAACAACTTTTCACGTTCTTTTTTATGTTTTCTCCTTAACTTTTTATCATTTGGACGTATAATCTCTTCAAAAAGCCACTATAAACCAATCAAATATACATTTTCCATCCATCATCGTACACAAGATATATTTGAAGTTTATTATAGAATCGTACTTGCCCACATGTCAATCAACAGCAACATGTATGACCTGCGAAATCTCCGAAGGTTCTCCATTGTCATATTCATAGCATCCCATGTCGATCTGCCTGCCCGACAAGCGTCTCTGCATATCCAGATCATATTCTATATCCGATGCCAAGCCTGCATTTCCCGCGTCAATACACAACGATTGCTCTGAGAGAGCATAGGAATACACATTCCAGTCATCAGCAGTCATACCGTCACCGGCATATCCTACAACCGGTGCCGGATTCAAGAGACCTGGCGTAACAGTCTCAGACAGTACTACATGCCGCACATCATCGCCATCCTCAAACTTCCGGCTGTCACTTTCCACAGCCGAATTCATCGACACAATTTTTCCTCCACCATCCTTACCGGAGTTCTGTCCGTAACTGCTGTAAATGCCGTTTCCACCGATGTTGTGCCATATCACCGAATTGTATATGCTGATATTCGAGCCGTTGTCGCCCGTGCCTAATGCACCTCCCGGACCAGAAGACTGATTGTTTACTAACGTGCAGTTGACTATCTTGGCCGTAACACCGCCTCCAACCTGCACCGCCCCGCCATTGCCGGATGACGTATTGTTCACAAAAAGACTGTTCTCTATCGTTACGTTACCACGATGACAATGCAGTGCCGCACCGTTCTTACCGTCAGAAGTACGGTTGTTTCTGAATATGCAGTTTCTAACTTTTGCCCCACTTGTAAGTATTGCTCCACCGCCATTACCGTTTCCATTATCGGCAGCACCGCTCATTCCGTTCTGCACTATGATGCCGTCGAGCACAGTACCCACCGTTTTCTCAAGTTCCACATTGCGCAAAGGCGACACCTTTCCTCCTCCGTCTATCACAGCAGGATTATTTTTCCAATCACGTTCCGACAAATATTCCTCCGTCCCATCAAATCCTCCGTACATGGCAACATTATCAATATTGACAGAAGCTGTCACATTATATACACCCTCCTTCATCCATATCTGTGCCGACGGATATTGCGGAGCTATGTCCACCGCATGCTGCAAAGTTGTAGCACCTACCCAACTTTCACCGTTACTATTCTCATTGCCGTCGGGGGACACACGTATTATGTGGTCAGCATACTGCCGGTATGCCTCGTCAAACCATTCTATAGCCATCTGTTTGAGCCTTGCAGTCACTCCGGCATTTGCTGCCGCCACATTGAGTGTCTCGTTATAATCGTTCTTCATGTCGTACAGTTCCACATTGCTTCCGTCTGCATTCACAAGCAGTTTCCAGTCACCCTCTCTCACAGCAATATGCGGACTCACCCGGTCCTTCTTTGTCTTTCCGAACTCCCAGAACAAAGGTTTCTCACGCACCTCCTGTTCCTTTCCGAGCAACGTACTACTCATATCCACACCGTCGAGCTGATATTCGGTCGGCATATCGGCCCCTCCTATTGTGCACAGCGACGGGAAAAGATCCACCGCACACACCACCGACCTTTCGTTCACCTGCCCCGGTTCTATTACTCCCGGCCAGCGCACGATGAAAGGCATTCTTATTCCACCCTCATACAATGTACCCTTCTGCCCGCGGAGAGAGTTTGTGCGATGTCCGTCAAACGCAGGAGCCGGTCCGTTGTCACTGGTGAATATCACCATTGTGTTGTCGTCGATGCCCAGATCCTTCAGTCCCTGCATCAGACGTCCTATCTGATTGTCAAGCTCCTTAAGCACAATGGAGAACGATTCGGCCGATTCCCTCTGGCTGGCCTCATCGTTTTCATACACCCACGGCGTATGCACATCGTCCGGCCAAAGATTCACAAAACAAGGTTTTCCTTTGTTCCGCGACAGGAAATCGAGCGTCTTATCCACAAAATAAGCAGTACGGTTCCATCTCTTCACCTCGTCCGTAGGCGCCCATATCCAGTTTGATGATGTCAGTTTAGGGTCAGGATCAGGACTTTCCCACGTCGACGAATATTCGTCAAAACCATAACTGGTTATCGACGGAGCATTCTTCACGTCGCGTCCACCTCCCATGTGCCACTTACCGAAGTGTCCCGTCATATATCCTCCGGCCTTCAGCGCCCTCGCCATAGAAGGTGCTGAGGCATCAAGAAAATCGTTCTGCTCGTTTGCGGCATTTCCGGCACGGTCCTGCAAAAATGTCGTTATGCCCCAACGCGTAGGATACATGCCAGTGGTGATTCCCGCACGCGAAGGTGAACTGATGGGACACGAAGTGTAATATTGCGTAAATCTTATCCCCTCTTCAGCCATACGGTCTATGTTCGGCGTAGGAACATAGTCACCGCCATAACACGACGGATCCGAATATCCCATATCATCCACATATACAACTATAATGTTAGGCTTATCCTGCGAAACAACCGGCAAACCACACGCAAGCATCACCGGCAGCATAACTCTGCGTTGATTCATAAGAAAATAAAAGGTTTAAAGTGAAACATCAGCTTTGTTCAGGTATGATAAAATTACGACAAATACCTGTTCATCATAAAACAACTGTCCGTCAGCACCGTTATTTTTCCTGTTTATTAACATACATACACAAACAATAACAGCAAATCACTGTATCCGTCTCTCCATTATGCATCCTCGTCCACTCATCCTATGAACGACAACGGGCGGATGCCCACTGTCGCACCCGCCCGTTGCGTATTATATATTATATATGTACGCGACGTCACACTTCGTCATCATCCATCGGATAACGCACACCCCACTCCCTGCGCAGCGAGTCGAGCATCCCCATCACACGCAGCGTCTCAGCGTGCGGCATGTCGTCACACTCCAACCGTCCGTGCTCCAATGCGTCGATACAAGCCTGCACTTCATATTCATAACCCGTTATCTGCGGCGGACAGCATACTGTGCGCACCAGCTGGTGATCAGCCGAATAAATGTCCACGCGCTGCGGATTGTTTATATTGTCAACAATGAAATAACCCTTGTCACCACTCACAATGCCCTGCCGGTCGCCCGCACAGAACACGTTACACTGCAACGCAGCCATTCTGCCGTCGGCATACTTGAACGTGATGCTGTCCTGAAAATCCATGCCCTCGTCCGACTTTATCACTGTAGAACTTATTTCGCTTATGTGATTACCGAACGCCATGAGCGCGAAGTTTATATTGTAAAGTCCTATATCGAGCAGCGCACCACCGGCCAGTTCCGGCCTGCGTATGCGTTCCTTATGCGCTATGGGATAGCTCAGATGCGCCGTCAGAGTCATCGGGCGACCTATCGTACCGTCGTTCACCATGGCGTTTATAGTCTTTGTGAACGGCATATAGCGTGTCCAGATAGCCTCGGTGATGAAAACATTCTTCTCTTGCGCCAACTTCAGCAGCGCCTCAGCCTGACGAAGGTTGGCAGTGAAAGCCTTCTCACACAGCACCGGCTTGCCGTGCTCTATGCACATGCATGCGTGCTCATAGTGGTGTGAATGTGGTGTCGCAACATACACCAGGTCCACCTCCGGATCATTCAACATTTCCTCGTACGAACCGTACGCACGGCTCACGTTGTGGTTTTCGGCAAATGCACGTGCCTTGTCAATCGACCTCGACGCCACTGCATAAGCCTCCGTACATTCCATCTGTCCCACTGTCCAGGCCATGGCACGGGCAATAGAGCCTGCACCCAATATTCCGATTTTATATTTCTTCATAATGATTCTCTTCTTTTTTCGTTCCCCGCAAAATTAATCATAATGCAGCTTTCCAGCAAACTGTGAATTCAAAAAAAGAATATTTCGTACTTGTACCGACAGTGGTTTTCCTAATCTTCATACGGAAATACAACACAACAAATATTCAACCAATCTGACTATTTGATTATTAATATAATATTGTTAATTGGTTACACTGTCTTCTTTAGTAATCTATTATTAGATTAGCCAATGCTTATTTTTATAATGACATATAACATTAATAAATATTATTTGTATTTCTTAAAGAAATCTGCACCTGTAATTCCTGTTTTCCAACCTCCTGCTTTATACACTATCATTGCTGTATTTGTGTTATCTTCTGATACGAATATAAGATGTACAGAGAACGTGGAATAACACCAATGCTTAGCATTATATCCACTAGTGCCAAATCCCGGCGGGTAGTTTGTTACAAAACTATCAACCATTTTGTCAAACCACATTCTTGGAAATCCATCATTTGATTGAACAATCATACATTCTTCTATAACTTTATTGTTTTTGAAGTAAAAGAATGTCGCTATTCCATCCTGTGGATATCCATCCTCATATTGCGTTCCTTTCGAGTCCGTTTTAGTATAACGCAAATCCGGGAACAACTGCTTCATCTGGGATAGTGTTCTCCCGATATTATTTCCAGGTTCATTGGTTTGCGCATACGCACACGCTAAAATTAATGTTGCAAATACAGTTGTAATTAATCTTTTCATTTTAGTATTTTTATCTAACACGTGAAATCTTATAGAATGATTGGCTTTGTATAATCTCTCCGGTTGTTGTACTACAAATCGAAACGATGAACTGATCTGGAATATTTGATGATTTAGTCAAATCATATATTTCAAAGATTTGCAGAGGAATTTTATTTCCATTGAACTCTTGAATGGCAAGATATACTGTCATTCTTGTTTTCGAGTCTACTCTTTCTTGTTTTTTACTATGTACTATCCCTGTATGTACCTCCTCATCACCGATTGTAATAGAAATATATTCTTGCATGCCCCAATCTGCAAACAAAATAATTCCTCCACAGTCAAGCTCATCAACAACATTACCATTCTTGTCCAAGCATTCAATATAATCATATTGATACGCTGCTTTTGTCTTTATTTCCTGAGCACAGACATATAGCATTGACATTAAAGCTATAAAGAAAAATAACAATCTTTTCATCTTAATAACTTATTTAAAGTTGAATGTTTCTATTATTTTGGAAGCTAGTGCCTCTTGGGCTTTTGCCGTTACGCTGCCAAACTTGATATTGTAAAGCATGTTGCCTTTTTTGAATGTATAAGAGATTTGTTTTACGTTCTGATTTTGTACGCTAACCTCATAGATTGCTCTGTAGCACTTCAGCCCCCTTAGATTAATAGTTTTCTCTTCTTTTATTCTGAATCCTGCTTGCCTGATGTTCTCATTTCCATCTGCATTTATTTCAGAAAGAGTATAGTCTGTTTTAAATCGTACTATCGTAAATCCAAAATTCTCAGTTTCTGAACCTATATACACATCGGTCATTTCATTTAATTGTTCTATAACATTCCATCCCTTAGGATATTTTATAGAATAGTAGTTATTGGAATATACGCTACTAATATTTTCTTGTGTATCTTTTGTTGAAGAAACTACCTTCTTCTGTTTAATCTCTTGAGACATTGAGGTGTAAATATGATTTATAATTTCTATCATTTCTGATTTACTCAAATGATCTGAATTAACATTGATAAGATAATTTGTACCCTCTATTTTTTTTAACATGTAAAGATCATAGGCTGACCACATATTGTTCCCTCGCGTTACCTTGAAGTATGAAGTCGTATCTGACGACTGCAACAGGTTGTATGTAAAACTATTGTCATCGATATCTTTATTGCCGATATATTCATCAATACTACTTTCATTAATACGTTCTACTTTGATTAATAAATTATATTGACTATCTTCAAAACTCATAAAGTCCGCAACACATTTCCCTCGCACAACATTAGAAGGGACTTCAACACTATAACTTTTATCTATGCTATATATTTTTTCATAAGTTGTCTCTTTCTTCTGCCAGCATGAGGATAAAAATAGCATAAGGATAACAAATCCAATTCCAAATATTTTATTCATATTATCAATATTTTAGTGACACATTCTTATTAATGCAAATATAATGGATGCTATGACTACACCTATTATATAGCTAGATACACCATCCCAAGCCCCTTTTGAAGCATTATGTGATGCTTCTTTGAAAGATTTCAAAAATTCATCCACCATTTCTTTTGCATGCTGTCTTGCAGCCATTATATCTTCTCTTAGTGTTTCATCTTTTACATCGTAATTATATGTATATGCTTCTTTTGAATTAGATGTTGAGGTGAATTGTGAATAATCCTGAGTGAATTTTTCAAAGAGTGTATCATACTCAATGTCGTACAGATTTCGCTTTTCTTCGTCTTTTAAAATTGCATAGGCTTCATTGATGTCCTGCATGATACTTGTTACATTAACATTAGGATTCTTATCAGGATGCCATTTTATAGACATAGCTCGATATGCAGATTTTATCTCTTGTGCTGAAGCCTGCCGATGAATTCCCAGTATCTTATAATAATCTTTGAACATACTTTCTATTTTTGTAAAATAGAACCATTGTCTTTATCATTATTCTCGTTTTTCCCATTTTTCCAAATTGCGCGAATAGAAAATACTAAAGCTGCAAAGAGAATCAAACCTAAAGGACCTGGAGTATTTTGCCCTGTTGCACTTTGACTTCCAACAACAGCCCCAAATAAAAGAAAAAATACTAATAAGATTCCAATTGTTACAATGATTTTTGCTAGTTTATTCATGTTCTTTATATTTTCCATCCAGTACCAAATATGAGTATCTAAACACATGAAGCGTGGCACTGCTATGACCACGTCTTAAAGTGCAGGCCCTGAGAAAACCTTAATCAACAGATGTGGTAAAGCAGCCCACGCTATAACGTGGGAACTGCTATGCCAATTCTTGTTGATTCTTGTGTTTCAGTTTCTCAGGCTTCGCACTTACAAGAGTAGCATAACGCTCCTTTATTTTCAAATGTCTGGAAATTGGTTACCAAAATCCAAATACAAAAATAGTAAAAACATTTGGAAAAAAGAATGTAAAATAAAAAAGTTCGGCTATTTTCTATTCTGCTCTTGGTATATCCCAAAATAATCCAAGTTCATGTTCTTTGTGTTATTGTCATCTAATTAAGTGCAAACGACACATACAACTACTTTCATAAAAAGCAGTGTATCATTGTTACGATAATTATTGACACACGTTCTGCATTGTACTGAATTCGTCGAATTCATGAATAATAAATTGACGATTCTAAAGATGATTTATCATTTCTACAAAACCCGCAAATACACTCCGCGTGTGTTCTCATGCCTGATATCAGCTTTTTTAAAGAAAACCCGGAAGACCAACTTACGATTTTTCTTGACTTTATTTTGACAAAATAATTTCGGGAAAGAGATGTAAATAAATGTTAAATAAAACATAATAAAGGCAGTTTCGGGCTGTGAGGTATTTTGATATACCCTATACCATAGTACGGAATAGTTCGAATTGCGTTCTGATAATGCCTGTTTGAGGGTCCGATTACGCCCGTATCATGGTGTGATATTGTGCATATCAGGCCATGAAATGGGCTGTATCACGTGCTGAAATGGTGCTTATTGCAAGTCAGGGGAATGGACACTGAATGTAAGTTATTGACGTTCAACGTTTTGCTTAACTCTCGTATAATTCACGTATTTGCGTCCGAAGGAATGTCCGCGCGCAAATACGCGCTGAATTTTTGGGGTAGAACAGGAAACTTGAGCGGAAAAATCGAAATCCGGTTATAATTTAAAAGTTGCCTATATTGGTTTCATTATGAAAGAAGAAAACAATGCCTTTTCGGGAACGAAGCTGCTGTTTATCTTATGAAATCAATACTAAGCTGATTTCTAATGAACCCAGACATCATTTTCCAGCTTTGTCGTTGCACCCTCTTTTCTCTATTATTTTAATAATACATGAGGTGGTTCTACTGTGTCAAAAATAAAAAACGACGCTTTTTATTCTTCTGTTGTTCTCGCATTTTGCTACATATATATAATATAGGATGCGGTTCAGTAATGCCAGATCCGGAAAAACAGAGTTTCTACATTTTGGCGTTGCGCTCACCTTTCACTATCTTTTAATAAGACAGGAGGCGGCTCGGCAATGCTAAATTCGGAAAAACAAAGTTTCTACATTTTGGCGTTGCGCTCGCCTTTCACTATCTTTTAATAAGACAGGATGCGGCTCGGCAATTCTAAATTCGGAAAAACAAAGTTTCTCCAGTTTGCTATTGCGCTCGCCTTTCACTATCTTTGCCGCATATAAATCAATGCCATAACTATGAAAACAGAATTCGAGAAGATGAGGAGCGGGGAAATGTACCGTTTCGACAAGGGCGAGATATACGAAAGTCTGGTGCATGCCAAGCAGTTGTGCGCGCGTCTGCAGACCATGACAATAAACGATGACGACTACCGCAGCGTGATAGAGGAACTCATACCGGGCATACCTGAGTCATCGGCCGTGTGCCCGCCGTTCCACTGCGACCACGGCAACGGCATAGTGATCGGACGCAACGTATTCATAAACTATAACTGCGTGATGCTCGACGGCGGGTGGATACGCATCGGCGACAACGTGAAGATTGGACCGGCATGCCAGCTTTACACTCCGCATCATCCCATGGACTACATAGAGCGGCGCGAATGTCAGGAGACGGCCTACCCCATCACCATCGGCGAAGACACCTGGCTGGGCGGCGGATGCATAGTTTGTCCGGGCGTGACAATAGGCAAGCGCTGCATCATAGGGGCAGGTTCGGTGGTTGTGCACGACATTCCGGACGACTCGCTTGCCGTAGGCAATCCGGCCGTAGTGAAACGTAGCCTTAAATGAACAGGGCGCAGACGCACATAGAATTGTGTGATGCGTCTGCGCCCTGCTCCTGTCAGAGTGGCGAACAGGCATTCTCAAGCCATCGGCGTTCGTCGGGTTGGAGATACGGCGACAACTTTTCGTAAACACGGCGGTGGTAATCGTCGAGCCACGCCCGTTCCTCGTCTGTAAGCATTGATACTATTATTGGCGTTTTGTCTATAGGACAGAGCGTGAACGGTTCGAACTCAAGGAAACGTCCGAACTCCGTCTCCATATAGTCTTTCACCATCAGCATGTTCTCCGTCCTCACTCCGAAGCGTCCCGAAAGATAGAGTCCGGGCTCGTCGGTTACGGTCATGCCGGGCACGAGCGGTGCCGGACGCCACTCCATGCGTATCTGGTGCGGACCTTCGTGCACGTTGAGATAGGAGCCCACGCCGTGACCCGTGCCGTGCAGGAAGTTCATGCCCTCGCGCCACATGGCCATGCGTGCGGCGGCGTCGAGCTGTGTGCCTGACGCTCCGTATGGGAACTTCATGTTCTGCAACTGCAGGTGTCCCTTCAGCACGAGCGTATAGACGCGCCGCTGCTCGTTGGTCACAGGGCCGAGAGCTATGGTGCGCGTTATGTCCGTAGTGCCGTCGGCATACTGCGCTCCGCTGTCTATGAGTATCAGACCTTCGGGCCTCAACATGGCGTTGCTCACCGGAGTGGCCTCATAATGCACTATCGCGCCGTGCTCCTGATAGCCGGCTATGGTGTCGAACGACAGGTCTCTGTACATAGGATCGGCCGCGCGCAACTCACGCAAACGCTCGCTGACGGTTATCTCTGTCTGTCCGCCACTCTCCACGGCAGGCTTCAACCACATGAGGAACCTCACCAGTGCCACACCGTCGCGCACCATAGAGCGTCGGAAGCCTTCGGTCTCGGCGGCGTTCTTCACGGCCTTCATTGCCGGCACGGGCGATGAGTGTCTTATCACGTTGTGCGCCGTGGCCACCTTATATAGCGTATAATTGGTCTCGTCCGGATCAATCAGGATGTTGTATTCCGGATATTTCTTCAGTCCGCGCACCACGTTGGCATAGTCGTCCGTTGCCACTCCGTCGGCCTTCAGTGCAGCCACTATCTGCGGCGACAGCTTCTTGCGATCGACAAACAGCGTGGCCTTGTCGTGCGCTATGAGCAGATAACTCACGAACACCGGGTTGCAGTGGACGTCGGTTCCGCGCAGATTGAGCGTCCAGGCAATGTCGTCGAGTGCCGACATGAGCATTCCGTCAGCATGCACCTCACGCAGTGCGGCACGTATGCGGCGCAGTTTGTCGGCGCGGCTTTCGCCTGCATACTCTATGTCGTGCACGCAAACTTCACCCTCAGGCACAGCCGGACGGTCGGTCCATATCTCCTCCAGCACATCGAGATTGGTGCGCACGGTTATTCCTCCTGCCCTGCGCAGGTCGGCAATGAGAGCCTCAGCCATTGTCGTGCTGCAGCTCATGCCGTCGATACCTATCTCTGTCGATGCCGCGCCTTGCAGCTGCGAGGCAATCCAACGGGCAGATGTGGGTGTGCCTTCCACACGCTCCTTCATCAGCACAAACTCCGTATTGCGCAACTGTTCTTCGGCTGCCAGGAAGTAGCGCGAGTCGGTCCACAGCGCGGCGGCGTCCATAGTGACCACCGCAAGTCCCGCCGAACCGTCGAAACCCGATATCCATTTGCGTCCCTCCCAGCGCGACGGCACATACTCACTGCCGTGCGGGTCGGTGCTCGGAAACACAAAAGCGGCGAGGTGTTCGCGCCTCATCACCTCACGCAGACGTCCGAGTCTTTCTTCTATGACGTTTTCCATAAATTTCCGTTATTGGTTTAGTGTTATTGCAAACTTACAAAATTTATTCCTATTAACGCCTTACACATTATATATTTTAACGCGCGCGACGCTTTCCCCGCATCTCGTCAGGTCTTCCGCCTTACATTCCGTACATGGAAGGACAGCCCGGAATGCATGACACGAAAAGGCTTTCCGGCATTTTTCAGGCTCATAATGAATGTTTTGTCAGGAAAAAACCTTATCTTTGAAACCGCAGACACAATTTTCTTTCCTTTGTGCCTGACACACAAAAATACATAAAGCGTATCGCCCTAAACCTGAGGAATGCTTATCATAATAAAACTATTACATATACATCACGATTAATAACATCTATTATGGACATCAAGAAATCCAGACAACTGCTGTTGTCCGCTACTGCCGCACTGCCGGTGGTGGCTGCCGCACAGGCCGAAGACCAGCGGCCGAACATCATGGTAATCATGGTGGACGACATGGGATATTCCGATCTCGGATGCTTCGGCGGCGAGATAAATACGCCGAATCTTGACGCGCTCGCAAGCAACGGCATGCGCTTCACACAGTTTTTCAACGCAGGACGAAGCTGTCCTTCGAGAGCTGCGCTGATGACAGGACTCTACGCCCAGCAGGCCGGCATCATGGGCATGGGACAGAGTCTGAACAACGAATGTGTAACAATACCCGAGGTTCTAAAGACCGCCGGATACCGCACGGCAATGACCGGCAAGTGGCATCTGTCGCTTACGCAGGGCATTGGCAACAATGCCGACCAGATGGCGTGGCTGTCGCATCAGAACACATTCAACAACCGGCCGTTCGCTCCGGTGGAGACTTATCCGTGCAACCGCGGATTTGACGAGCATTGGGGCACCATATGGGGCGTAGTAAACCACTTCGACCCGTTCTCACTCGTACACAACGAAGAGCCTATATACACCGACGCTATACCGTCTGACTTCTATTCCACCGACTTCGTAACCGACAAGACCATCGATCTTCTGGACGATCTGTCGACAAAGGAAGAGCCTTTCTTCATGTACGTTGCATACAACGCCCCACACTGGCCGCTACATGCAAAACCGGAGGATATAGCAAAATACAAAGGCATGTACGACGAAGGATGGGACGTGCTGCGCGAGAAACGCTACGCACGCATGGTGGAACTGGGACTGATAAGCCCCGGACAGACGTCTGTATCGCGCAACGAGTCGGGACGGCTTTGGGAGAACGAGACCGACAAGGAGTTTCAGGCAGCCAACATGGAGGTGCATGCGGCCATGATAGACTGCGTGGACCAGGGTGTGGGACGCATCATACAGAAACTCAAGGACACAGGTGAATACGACAACACCATCATCATATTCTCGTCCGACAACGGCGCTTCGTCGGAGAATTACGGCATAGGCGAGTTCGACAGACACGACCGCACACGCGACGGACAGATGGTGACGCACAACTCGAGAACGCCGGGCGACGAGCTGTCGTACAACTATCTCGGCACAGGATGGGCGGGAGCCATCAACACCCCGTTCCGCTACTGGAAGGCGGAATCGTTCCACGGAGGCATCGCCGCCCCGACCATCGTGCACTGGCCGGCAGGAATTAAGAGCGGACGCGGCACTATAGTGGACGAGCCTTGTCACTTCATAGATGTCATGCCGACATGCATCTCACTTGCAGGTGCCGAATATCCTACAACCTACAAAGGCCACAACATTCATCCGCTTGCAGCCGAGGGCCGCAGCCTGCTGCCTCTGATAAGCGGCGAGGGCGAATGGAACGGCGAGCGCACACTGTTCTGGGAGCACGAGAACGGACGCGCCGTACGCGTGGGCAACTGGAAGATGACATCGCTGCGCAACGGTGGCTGGCAGCTGTTCGACCTTTCGAAAGACTATTCGGAGACCAACAATGTGGCAGCCGAGCATCCTGACAAGGTGAGAGAAATGAAGGCATTGTGGAACAACTGGGCCAAAAGCGTAGGACTGAAGGTTGAGGAAGACATGCCCGACACGGACAAGGAACTGCTATTCTATTATCCGTTCGACGGTGACCTTAACGACAAATCGCCCAACAATTATCCGCTCACCTCAAACGGACACAGTTTTGCAGAAGGTAAATTTGGGCAGGCTCTGTCGCTCAACGGCAAGGCGCAGTATCTGGATTTCAATACTACCGGTACGGTAGATACAAAAAATACGCAGTACACAATATGCGCCTGGGTTTACGATGAAGAGACAGCCGTGCCGACATCGGGCACCGTAGAAGGAGGCTGTTACTTCCGCGACGAAATCATAATGGCACAGAAAGACAACAGCGGAACAGGCCGCATATTGCTCTACACACGTCTGGAAACACCCACGGCAGGCGGCGACACAAAGTATTTCTTCAACAATTTTCTCGGCAACCGGCACAATCCTGCATCCGAAGGTTCGTTCAAACGTGGTGTCTGGCAGCACGTAGCCATAGTGTGCAATCCGGCAGACCGCACCGTAACCTACTACATAAACGGCGAGCGCGACCTCACCGTTGCCACCAATGCGTTCGAAGCATGTCAGGGCGGTTTCCGCATCGGAGGACACAAAAGCAACAAGGACTACTGGCACGGAAAAATTGACGAGCTTTACTTTTTCAAAGGTCTGCTGTCTGCAGAAGAGATTCGCGACATACGCGACAACACTTATTTCACCAACAGTATAGACAGAACCGAGGCGTCAGACTTCCGCGTTGTCTTTGACAACAACACCCGCACACTGCGCGCCCACGACGGAAGCACAATGAAATCCGTGGCACTTCACTCCTCCACCGGACAGGAGATAATGAACGTGTCAAACAAATCTCACATATCACTGAACAACCTTCCGAAAGGCGTATACATAGCAAGTGTATCAGGAAATACCGGCGACAACGTATCGCTTAAAATCACACTGTGATACATGCAACTGCGTATTTTTCCATAAAAAACATATTATGAAGGGCTGGAAAATCTTTTCCGCCCTTCATTTTCGCCTTTAGCAGCATTCACAATTATTTATCACAAAAGCATACAAACCACAATTTCATTCATCTGCTATCGGTATATCCGAAACTTACATTCGGAAAACCGACATGCAGATTGTATGTTTTCAGTGTATTATTAGACTTTTTTTCTTATTTCACACCCTTTCTCCCATTTCAGACACAAAAGCAGCAGACATCAAATAAATTATAAATACCAATAGTCACTATCGAAATTTCCATTAACAAGATATTCCCCACCCTTTGTCAAAACGATACCTTTGCAGCGTCAAAAAAAATATTTAACTATGAATGTTTATATAATCACATGGGCGTTTATCGTAGGAATCCTGATTCTTACATTTGTTTTCAGAGCAATTGAAAACTTCCGCAAAGAGTGCAGCAACAAAGAGAATGATTCTCACTTTTTCGAAATCAGCAAAGACAACGAACTGTTTTATTGCCCTGGCGACGAATATCTGATCGATGAACCAGAATACATGTAATATACCGGCAGGCAATAACTGCCTGCCGACCACCAAGGAAGTCTGCATGTTTCTTTCAGACTATGCAGCATGGCTGATGGGTTGCGGAGCTACATGCGCACGCATCGAGAAGAACATACGTCGCATGTCGGAAGCATTCGGAAAAGAATCCGACATGGCCGTGATGCCTGCACACATACATCTGTCTGTATGGGACAAGGAGCACACCGAGTCATACAGCAACATTAAAAGAATACACAAGTGCGGCATCAGCTTCAACATCAACACACGCCTTAGCAAACTCAGCTGGGACGTTGCCGACGGACGCGCCGACTTCAAGAAGGCATGCAGCGAGTTTGAAGAAATAACCAAGACCAAGCCGGAGAACCAGCGGCTGGTGCTTCTGCTCGCATCACTGGCCAACGCAGCTTTCTGCCGTCTCTTCGGAGGCGACGCAGCAGCAATGCTCACAGTGTTCATCGCAACACTCGCAGGCTATCGTCTCAAGCAGATAATGCTCAGCGAGAAGGCCGATGTACGCCTCACTTTCTTCTGTTCTGCATTTTTCTCTTCGGTCATCTGCACCGGAGCCCATCTTTTCGGATGGGGCGATACGCCGGAAATAGCAATAGGAACAAGCGTGCTTTATCTCATTCCGGGTATTCCTTATATCAATTCGGTGAGCGATATGCTTGACGGTCATTACATCTGCATGTTCGGCAGACTGACCGATGCGATTGTACTCACGGCATGTCTTTCGGCCGGACTGTGCGCCGGACTGCTGCTAATGGATCTCAGTCTGTTCTGACAGGGACCGCATCATGCAGCATCATCTTTTACAGGAAACGCTGTATGACGAAACAAATTTCACAAAAGAAACAATAAAAAGACTATTATGCTTTTCCAAATATTGCAGGACGGATTCTTCGCGGCCATAGCAGCCATAGGTTTCTCAAGCATCAGCAATCCGCCGCGCCGCACATATCTGTATTGCGCCATCACCGCCGCCATAGGCCATTCCGTGAGATTTATTCTCATGAACAACGGCGTGTTCCAGACACACATCATTCTGGCAAGCACCATCGCAGCATTCATCATCGGTATAGTTGCCGTATATCTGACCCGTTTCACCAAGAGTCCGGCCGAGACATGTTTCTTTCCGGCGCTTCTGCCAATGATTCCGGGAATGTACGCCTATCACACAATCGAGGCACTGCTCATGTGTCTTTATCACAGCGAGGAACCGATATTCAATCATTATCTGTATCTCCTGACATTCAACGGATTCACATGCGCGTTCATAATAATCGGCATGGTGGTCGGTGCGACGATACCTGTATTCTTATTAAAAAAGATATCTTTTCAGGCAACAAGGTGATAAATATTGTATATTTGCATACGTAAAACGTCACCGTGTGACATAAATACGCAGGCAAAAAAGAAAAATATATGGAACTCAGACAGCTGAAATACTTCGTCAAAGCCGCCGAAACACTCAATTTCTCAGAAGCTGCCAAGGCTCTGTTCATAACCCAAAGCACACTCTCGCAGCAGATAAGACAACTCGAGCAGGAGATGAACGCGCAACTCTTCATGCGCAACAGCCACAACGTAAGCCTCACGGAAGCCGGCGAAGAACTGCTGCCCTACGCCCAGAACACGCTGCACTCGGCCGACACATGCATAGATAGGATACACGATCTGCAGCATCTGCTCACGGGCACACTCAACATCGGTGTGACATTCACATTCAGTCCGATTCTCACCGAAACGCTCATGACATTCATGAAACAATATCCTCAGGTGAAGCTCAACATATTCTACGAACCAATGGCCAACCTGATGGAGAAACTCGGACACCGCGAACTCGACTTCGTTCTGGCATTCAAGCCGACTGTCCACTACGATGAGATAGAGTCGCACGTGCTCTTCGGCAATCATCTCGCAGCCGTTGTACAGGATAACCACCCGCTCGCCCAGCACGACATGGTAACACTCAACGAACTGACCCACTACGACATAGCACTGCCGTCGAAAGGACTGCAGGCCCGCAACGCCTTCGACAGACTGTCGTCTGGTTTTCAGGGAAAACTCAACGTACGTATAGAGCTGAACGAAGTGAACATTCTGCTCAAACTGATACGCCAGAGCCAGATGGTCACAATACTCTCGGAAGCCACCATACACAACGAGCAGGGCGTGAAAGCTGTGTCGCTCGACATGCCGGGAAACGGTATGGAAGGATGCGTACACGTGCTGAAGAACGTGTACAGAAAGCGTTCCGCACAAGAGTTCCTCAGAATGCTGAGCGAATCGAATGCCATACGCGAACGCCTGCGCGACTGGCTCTGAGAAACGAAAAAACGATAATAAGCCAAAGATTCATACATAACCAGTCGGCCCGAAAGGGCTGCAAACACGCCATCCACACTGTGAATGGTGTGTTTTTTGTTAAAAAATCTTATATATCAAAGCCTAAAAGGTTACAACTTATCGCATAAGTTGTTAATTTTGCACCAACAAAAGATACACACATTTCATCGGATTATGAAAATGAATTTATTCGGGACAACGATTCTTTACACAAATAAAATCCATCGTTTCCATCACTGGGGAGTCGCAGCAATAATTTAATACTGCGTCCACAGCACTGTTTTCATAATTCATAATAATTTTTCATTCATTTTTATTTCATAGTATGAGCAAATCATTTTGTCTCATAGCATCGCTGTGTGCGGTGCTGTGCGGACACGGGCTTCATGCCCAGAACACCGACCGGCGCATGCTCTCACTCGACGAGATGTTCCGGCTGGCCAACGAGAACAGCAGCAGTATAAAATCGTACAACACAGGCAAGGAGGCCGCCGCCATGGCTGTGAAGACAGCCAAGGCACAGCGTCTGCCCGACATAAGCGCATCATTGTCGGCAAGCTACCTCGGCGACGGCTATCTGTGGGACCGCGACTTCAGCAACGGACAGACGATATCCATGCCCCACTTCGGCAACAACTTCGCACTGCAGGCATCGATGACCGTTTACTCGGGCGGTGCAATAAACAGCGGCATTGCGCTCGCCGAACTTGGAGAACAGATGGCCGCGCTCGACTGGCAGAAGAACCGGCAGGACATCCGCTTCATTCTCACGGGCTACTATCTCAACCTCTTCAAGCTGGAAAACCAGGCATCGGTGATAGAAAAGAACATCGACCTGACGAAAATCGTGATAAAGAACATGGAGGCGCGCCGCGAACAGGGTTCGGCACTGAAGAACGACATCACCCGATACGAGCTGCAACTCGAGAATCTGAAGCTGCAACTGACCAAGGTGAACGACGCGAAAAAGATAATGAACCACCAGCTTGTCACCACACTCCACCTGCCGTCGGGCACCCAGATTGTGCCCGACACCACTCTGCTGACCTCCGACGCCGTGGCAGGAAACGAGGACGAGTGGCAGCAAAAAGCCTCAACCTCAAACCTGTCGCTGCAACAGAGCGGGCTCAACGTGGAGATGAGCCGTCAGAAGGAGAAACTCGAGCGCTCCGAACTGCTGCCCAAGATAGCCGTTGTGGCAGAGGAACACCTAGACGGTCCGATAACGATTGAAGTACCGGTACTGGACAACAACTTCAACTACTGGTTTGTAGGAATAGGCGTGAAATACAACATCTCGTCACTCTTCAAGAGCAACAAAAAGGTGAAACAGGCACGACTGCAGACCCGACAGGCCATGGAGCAGCAGACGCTGGCACGCGAACAGGTGGAGAATGCAGTACAGGCGGCTTACACCGACTACCTGACATCGTTCACCGAACTGCAGACCCAAAAGAAGAAAACCGAACTGGCACGACAGAATTACGACGTGACGGACAACCGTTACCGTAACGAACTGGCACTGCTCACCGACATGCTTGACGCGAGCAACACCAGACTGGACGCCGAACTCGGACTCGTCAACGCACGCATAGACGTGATATACAATTATTATAAAATGAAATACTTAACCCACACCCTTTAAAAACAGAACATCATGATAGCAAGAAAGACAAGACGCATCATCTACAACACTCTCATAATTTGTTTTCTCATCGGCGGAATAGCCTACGTATGCTCACGCTTCATCCACCTCGGCAACGTGGAATATACTGACAACGCGCAGGTGAGACAGCACATAACGCCTGTCAACACACGTGTGCAGGGATTCATCAAGCGCATCTGTTTCGACGAGTTCCAGCCGGTAAAGAAGGGCGACACGCTCGTGATAATAGAGGATTCGGAGTTCAGACTGCGACTGGCACAGGCCGAAGCCGACCTGAGCAACGCCATGGCCGGACGCTCTGTCACCACGGCCGGCATTGAAACCACACAGAGCAACATCAGCGTGAGCGAAGCCGGAATAGAAGAAATGAAGGTGGTGATGGACAACGCGCGCCGCGAACTGCAGCGCTACGAGAAGCTTCTGAAGGAAGACGCAGTCACCCGCCAGCAGTATGACAACGTGAAAACAGCATACCAGACAGCCAAGGCACGCTACGAACAGGCCTCACGCGCAAGACGAAGCACATCACTCGTGAAGAACGAACAGACCCGCCGCCTCACACAGAACGAGGCAGCCGTAAGACTGGCACAGGCAAGTCTCGACCTGGCACGCCTCAATCTGTCGTACACAGTCATCACCGCCACATGCGACGGAATGACAGGCCGCAAAAACATACACGAAGGACAGCTCGTACAACAGGGCCAGACGATGGTGGACATTGTCGATGGCACCGACCTCTGGGTGGTGGCAAACTACCGCGAGACACAGTTGCCCGACATACACGAGGGCGCTGAAGTGACGATGACTGCCGACGCCGTGCCGGGAGTAACATACCGCGGTGTGGTGGAATCTATATCAGACGCCACCGGAGCAGCCTTCTCACTCATCCCGCAGGACAATGCCACGGGGAACTTCGTGAAGGTGGAACAGCGCGTGCCGGTGCGCATAAGACTCGAAGGCAACAGCGCGGCCGACATGAAGAAACTGCGCGCCGGCTTCAACGTAGAATGTAAAGTGAAACACTGATCATGGGAGCACCTGTACTCAACGGGCCGTTCACCATGCCCATGTTCCGAAGTTTCGTACCGCGCAAACTGCAACCTTGGATCTACGTGGTGTTCGCCTTCATGTTCCAGATGTCGGGAGGCGTCTATCTTGGCGCGCTCAACGAGATGGTGGGAGGCCACTCACTAATGCGCGAGGACCTTCAGATGTGCCTTTACGCCAACCTTGCCGGCATGGCCATCTACTTTCCCGTGCTCTTCCGCATGAAGTTCCGCTTCACCAACAAGACCCTGCTCACGGCGTCGGCCCTCGGCATCCTGCTGTGCAGCCTTGCGGCACCGCACATCACATTCCTGCCCCTGCTCTGGGCCGTATGCTTCGTTGAAGGCATCTGCAAGATACAGGGCACATTCGAATGTATGTCCACCATACAGCTGTGGATGACGCCGAAGCGTGACTTCACGGTGTTCTTTCCGCTGCTGCACATCATCATTCTCGGCAGCATGCAGTTGTCCGACCTGCTCACAACATACCTGATGTATCATTTCCACTGGACATACATGCACCTCTACACGGCCGGCACAATGCTCGTGATGCTCACGGTGCTGACGTGCTGCGTGCGCCACTTCCGCTTCATGCGCAAGTTTCCGCTCTACGGCATCGACTGGCTCGGCGGAGCATTGTGGGCAGCTCTGCTGCTCGAAGTGGCCGCGCTGTTCGACTACGGCGAGTATCTCGACTGGTGGAACAGTCCCGTCACACGGCAGCTCGCAGCGGTCATTGTGGTAAATCTGATATTCTGCGTGTGGCGTATGCTCACCATCCGCCATCCGTATCTTGATCCGAAAATATGGACTTACCGCCACTACCTGCCTCTGCTCGGCCTCATCACACTCGTGGAGATGATTCTCGGCACGGAGCACGTGCTCGAAGAACTGTTCTACGAAGGCGTGATGCACTACGAGGCCATGGTGAGTGTCACCACCGACTGGTATGCATTGGGCGGCATTCTGGCCGGATGTCTTTTCGCATACTGGTGGATGCACATAAAAGGCTACAACTATCTGCGCCTCATCATCATCGGCATGTCCACACTGACGGTTTATCTCATTGGCTTCTACCTCACCGTTTCGTCCGAGCTTCACATCTCGCAACTCGCGCCGATGATAGTGTGCCGCTCGTTCGCCTACGCCATACTCAGCGCCACGTTCATGGTATGTCTGGAGGAGATGATGACCTTTCAGCACTTCTTCCAGGGTCTGAGCGTGTTCAACATGCTACATATGATTGTAGGAGGAGTGATAGGCGGAGCCATCTACTCGCGCATGATCAACTACTACGTGCCCGACAACATGGCGCGCTACGGAGCTTCGGTGGACAGCGTTGCATTGAGCCGGAGCCACATAGACCTTGCCGCATTCATGCAGGAATTCACAACCCAGGTAATGGAGATAAGTATCAAGCAGATATATGGATGGGTGATATACCTCAGCGCCGGCCTGTTGCTGCTCTTCCTACTCTACGATACGCCCGTGCGCCACACGCTGAAGCTCATGCCCTACTGGAAAACTCTGGCCGGCGAAGTGAAACAGAACATCTGGCGAATGCGCAACAGGAAGATATGAAAAACCACATGCACGATATGTGCCTTATCGCTGTCGGACTGCATAAATATACAGTTTCGGCAGTAAAATATTTTGACAAAAAAATTTCGCAAAATAGAAACGAGGATGCGGGTAGAAATGTATAAAAGACGCATATTATTGCATTTCAAAAATGACAAAAAACGAGTGGCGTCGCAATTAAGCCTGTTCCGGCCCTTGATATGCAACATATCAGGCCCTGAAATACTGCATATCACACCCTGAAACGGCCCGTCTCACACCCTAAAACAGCCTGTTCCGCAAGAAGGAACGGGCTGTTCTTTTGTCTTGTTTCATCTAACCCACTGTGCATCAATACATTACACAACCCTCTCAAAACTCGCGAATTTGCGGCCGGGAGCACTGCCGGACGAAAATATCGCCGTATTTTCGAGTTACGCAGAATATTTATTCATTTCTCCACTCCTTTTTCTGCATATTTATGCACAGCCGCTTCCAGTCCATCCTGCACATGCTTCCAGCGGCAGGCAAGGCATCAACAGCCGCCATGCAAACCGCAGCGCACAGCCCGGCACGCACACCGTCAACTTGGGACGTCACCCCTTACGCGTACGCACGCACACACGCACCACTTATTTTTAAGAATAAACAACAATTAAAAAACAAAATAAATACAGCAGATAGTGCAAAATTTATTATCTTTGCATGTAGTTAAACCCGAGCCCCCGGACTTGCCCTCATAAGGCATGACAAAGGGTAAGGCTCATCTGTAAACAACAACTTTACAAACATAAATAATATTTTTATTATGGCATTTTTAACTAATGAGAAACTTACAATCGTCGGCGCAGCCGGTATGATTGGTTCAAACATGGTTCAGACTGCATTGACAATGGGTCTGACAAGTGATATTTGTCTTTACGACGTCTTCTCTCCGGAAGGTGTTGCTGAGGAAATGCGCCAGAGCGGTTTCGGCGATGTCAAGATCACAGCAACCACAGATGCCAAGGAAGCATTCACAAATGCAAAATACATCATTTCTTCAGGCGGTGCACCACGTAAGGCTGGTATGACACGCGAAGACCTGCTCAAAGGCAACTGCGAAATCGCAGAAGGTCTCGGAAAGAACATCAAGGAATACTGCCCGGACGTTAAGCACGTTGTTATTATCTTCAACCCGGCTGACCTCACAGGTCTTGTAACTCTGCTCTACTCTGGTTTGAAACCATCACAGGTTACAACACTTGCAGCTCTCGACTCAACTCGTCTGCAGAGCGCACTGGCCAAGAAGTTCAACGTAATGCAGAGCGAAGTAAAGGGTTGCGCTACATACGGCGGACACGGCGAGCAGATGGCTGTATTCGGTTCACACGTAACTATCGACGACAGAAAGCTGACCGACATCATCGGTACAGACGAATTCCCGGAGGCTGAATGGGAGCAGATGAAGAAAGACGTTACACAGGGCGGTGCAAAGATCATCGAACTGCGCGGACGTTCTTCATTCCAGAGCCCGGCTTATCTCTCTGTTGAGATGATACGTTCAGTCATGGGCGGTGAGAAGTTCCGCTTCCCGGTTGGTACATACGTTAACACCGAGAAGTACAACCACATCATGATGGCAATGAACACAACACTCGACACAACCGGCGCTCACTATGAAGTACCGCAGGGAACAGCCGAGGAGAACGCTAAACTCGACGCAAGCTACGAGCACCTCTGCAAGATGCGCGACGAGCTTGTTACGCTGAACATCGTTCCGCCAATCTCTGAATGGAGCAAGGTTAACCCGAACCTCTAAGAAACAAACAGACTGATATAAATGAAAAGGTGCGGACAACATGATTGCGTCCGCACCTTTTTATGTTTTCGGAAAGAGGCAGCCACACATGGCCGCGACACACATCAGTAATCATGGTTGCCTTTTCCGTAATATGAATACACGCCCTTACGGCGTCTTTTCGTACTTTTGCATCCGTAAGGACATGCACTGACGGCACGTCCTGCTGGCCGGCCGACCACATACGGCATACAGAACAGGACACAAAAACAAACTACACAACATGGAAATTATAAAGGACAGATCATTCGGAGGAGAACGCCCGTTGTTCGAAGTGCACAACGTGCGTCTGGAAAACGTGACAATCACCGACGGCGAATCAGGAATAAAACACTGCAGCAACATCGAGGCCGACAAATGCCGGTTCTATGGCAAGTACCCATGGTGGCACGTAGATGGAAGCCTGATAACCGATTGTTACTTCGCGCCGGAATCGAGATCAGCCATCTGGTATTCGGACAACATGACCATGAAGGACTGCATAATAGACGGCCCTAAGTTCTTCCGCGAGATGAAGAACCTCACACTAGAGAACGTGAAGATAAACGATGCCGACGAGACTTTCTGGAACATCGACGGACTGAACATCAAGAACGTCATACTGCACGACGGCACCTATCCCTTCATGGGCAGCCGCAACATCGTGGTGGACGGTATGGAGAGCGACTCGAAGTATGTGTTCCAATATGTGAAAAACGTAGAAGTGCGCAACGCACGCATCACAACCAAGGACTCGTTCTGGGAAACGGAGAACGTGACGGTGTACGACTCTGTGCTCGACGGAGAGTATCTGGGATGGCACTCTAAGAACCTCAGGCTCGTAAACTGTCACATAGCAGGTGAGCAACCACTATGCTATGCGGAGAATCTGGTGCTTGAGAACTGCACATTCGACGCCGCATGCGACCGTGCCTTCGAATATTCCACCGTGCACGCCGACATCAAAGGCCACATCGAAAACATAAAGAACCCTACGTCGGGCCTCATCGTTGCCGACAGCATCGGCTCGGTGACCATCGACGACAACATACGCCAGCCGGCCGACTGCGTCATCCGCACAAGATGACGGCGGACGAACGGCGTTTCTGACATCACAAACAAAAATTCAATCAGACACTTATGACATTCGATTTCGACAAACTTATAGAGCGCCGCGGAACAAACTGCGTGAAATGGGACACGGCGAAGGAAGAGGACGTACTGCCCATGTGGGTGGCCGACATGGACTTCAAGGCCGCTCCATGCATAGCCGAAGCCCTCAAAAAACGCTTTGAGCACGGTGTCTTCGGCTACACTATCGTGCCCGACAGCTACTACGAAGCCATCACAGGATGGTTCGAACGCCGCCACGACTGGCACATAGACCGCAGCTGGATAATCTACACCACAGGCGTGGTGCCGGCCATCTCGGCCACAATCAAGGCGCTGACACAACCAGGCGACAAGGTCATCATACAGACGCCGGTGTACAACTGCTTCTTCTCTTCCATACGCAACAACGACTGTATCATTGCCGAGAATCCGCTGATATACGAGAATAACTCCTATCACATCGACTTCGACGGCTTCGAACAGTTGGCTGCCGACGAGCGTACAAAGGTGTTCCTGCTCTGCAACCCGCACAACCCGGCAGGACGTGTGTGGCCGGTGGAAGACCTGATACGCCTCAACGACATATGCATGAAGCACGGCGTAAAGGTGATAAGCGACGAAATCCACTGTGAGCTTATAATGAAAGGCCACAAGTACACGCCCTTCGCGTCAATATCCGACGAGTGTCTGCACAACTCCGTGACACTCAACTCGCCCACCAAGGCATTCAACATCGCCGGTCTGCAGATAGCCAATGTTGTTTCGTGCGACGAAGAGGTGCGCCGCAAGATAGACCGTGCCATCAACATAAACGAGATATGTGACGTCAATCCGTTCGGCGTAATAGCGCTCCAGGCAGCCTACAATGAGGGCGGCGAATGGCTCGACAGCCTCAACGAGTATCTTTACGGCAACTACATGGAGCTGCGTCGGTTCTTCAGCGAACGCATGCCCAACATCGGAGTGACACATCTTGAAGGCACATACCTAGTATGGGCAGACATACGAAGCACCGGAATGACGTCCGACGAACTCAACCAGAAGCTCATAAACGAAGGCCATGTGATGATGAACAGCGGCACAATGTATGGCAAGACTGCCGGCGAAGGTTTCCTCAGAATAAACATAGCATGTCCGCGCAGCCGCATGATCGAAGGACTGGAACGCATGGCACGTGTGATAGAAAAGCTCTGACGTTTTCACCATTAACACAATAACGAACATGAACACAAGAGAGAATTTCAGATTTGAAGTATGCGCCAACGGCGTGGAAAGCTGTCTGGCAGCACAGGAAGGCGGCGCCGACCGCGTGGAACTCTGTGCCGGCATACCCGAAGGCGGCACCACTCCGTCGTACGGAGAGATAAAGACCGCACGGCGGCTGCTCACATCCACACGCCTGCATGTCATCATAAGACCGCGCGGAGGCGACTTTCTCTACACTCCGCTCGAGATCGAACGCATGATGACAGACATCAGTGTGTGCAAAGAACTTGGTGCCGACGGCGTGGTGTTCGGATGCCTCACTAAGGACGGTGAAGTGGATATGGACGCCAACCGCAGACTCATGCAGTGTGCCGAAGGCATGTCCGTGACATTCCACAGAGCCTTCGACATGTGCCGCAATCCGCAGAAAGCGCTTGAAGACATCATATCTCTCGGCTTCGACCGCATACTTACCTCTGGTCAGCAACCCGACGCCCTGAGCGGCGCACCGCTGTTGCAGGAACTCAACAAGCAAGCCACCGGACGCATAATACTGCTTGCAGGATGTGGCGTTAATGAGAACAACATCGGCCGTCTGCGCTCTCTCACAGGTCTGAACGAATTCCACTTCTCCGCCAGAACAAAGGTAAGGAGCAATATGGAATACATCAACACACAGGTGTATATGGGCAGCAAAGATGCCGACGAGGCCTCCATAGACATCACCTCGGCCGCACGCGTAAGTCAGACAATAAAGGCCTGCCTTGAATAAAACATCATGCCATAAACGCAAAAACGCCACGATACGCAAGTATTTGTGGCGTTTTTTTCGTACTTTTGCGCTTATTCTAATCAAAAAAACTAATTTATGAAGTACTTGTTTACCACTATCATCACATTATTATTATCTTCCGTGCACGTTCTTGCTGACGGTGCCAAGAGTAAAGTGCCGCTGGCTGACCCTTACGTTCTGCTCGACGGAGACACTTATTATGCCTATGGCACACACAGCGCCGACGGTATTGAGGTGTGGACTTCGGACGATCTGTATGTCTGGGAGTACAAAGGCCTTGCACTGAACAAAGCCAATACCACCGAGACACAGTGGTTCTGGGCCCCTGAAGTTTACTATAAGAACAACAAATACTACATGTATTATTCGGCCAACGAACACCTGTATGTGGCCACATCGGACTCTCCGCTCGGTCCGTTCAAGCAGGAAGGCACCTATCAGATGAACAGTCTTCTGGGTTCGGAGAAGTGCATCGACTCGCACGTTTTCTTCGATGACGACGGCAAGGCTTACCTTTTCTTCGTGAGATTCACCGACGGAAACTGTATCTGGATGTGCGAACTGGAGGACGATTACATGACTCCGATAGACGGAACACTGAAGAAATGCATCAATGTTTCACTGCCTTGGGAAAACCTGCTCGGCCGTGTCTGCGAAGGCCCCAACATGGTTAAGTTCGAGAACAAATACTATCTCACCTATTCGGCCAACGATTACAACAGCCAAAGCTATGCCGTAGGATGCGCCACAACTTCCTCACTCAGCAATCCGACATGGGGCAAATACACTACACCGATACTTTGCAAAATAGAAGATCTCGTAGGAACCGGTCATCACACAATATTCACCGACAAGAACGGAATAATGCGTATAGCGTTCCACGCACACAATTCCACCACACAAGTACACGACCGTCTGATGTACATCGGCACCATGGAGTTCACCGGCAGAGAGGGCCGCAGAGTGCTCAAAATGACTGATGATCCGATAATAAGACCGATAACACCTGATGATGTCACAGACGGCATCGGAAACATCAGTGCCGGCGAGACAACAAAAGAATATTTCTCACTCAGCGGAATGAAACTTTCCGAACCGCAGAAAGGCGTGAACATCGTACGCGAAAACGGAAAGACTCGCAAGGTTGTTGTAGAGTGAGCAACAGGACACCATCAGTCCTGTTCAGAGAAAAATAAATATCTATCATTATAAAAAAGGAAAACAGAAATGGAGAACGCCACGTGACGTTCTCCATTTCTGTTTTTATCATTATTCTGTTTATTGCTTATCGTCGTGTGCAATGCACTTTTCTGTCCGGCATAAAGCGCTATTCCATCGGACAGAACAAGCTTTTCCACACTGCATTACGCACTTCACTGTCAGCCCGAAACGCTTATTTCAGCACCTCGATGGCACGCTGCATACGGCGCAGAGTCTCCTCCTTGCCGAGGAATGCAGAGATGTCGAACATGCCAGGCCCCTTGCCTTCGCCTACGAGAGTAAGTCTGAAAGCGTTCATTACATCGCCAAGCTTGTAGCCCTTCGACTCAACCCATGCCATGACAACCGGCTCCTGACCTTCAACAGAGAAGTCATCAATGCCTTCCAGCACTTCTGCCAGTTCGCCCATAACCTTGGCCGAATCAGCCTTCCAGCGCTTCTTCACAGTCTTGGCATCATATTCTGTCGGTGCGATGAAGAAGAACGAGCAGAGCGGCCAGAGCTCCTTGACGAAGCTGACACGGTCTTTCATCATCTCCACTACCTTAAGCACGCGCTCGAACGGCTCGTCAATTCCGTTGTTGGCAACGATAGGTGCGAAGAGTCTTGCAATCTCCTCACTGCTCTTGCGCAATATATATTCATGGTTGAACCATATTCCCTTCTGATAGTCGAAGCGCGCTCCGGCCTTCGAACATTTGGTTATATCGAACAGTTCCACTAGCTCATCGAGTGTGAAAAGTTCCTGTTCGGTACCTGGATTCCATCCAAGCAGAGCAAGGAAGTTAACCACAGCCTCAGGGAAATAACCGCTCTCGCGATAGCCCGAAGACACGTCGCCGGTCTTTGGATCATGCCATTCCAGCGGGAAAACAGGGAAACCGAGACGATCGCCATCGCGTTTGGACAGTTTACCCTTGCCCTCCGGTTTGAGCAGAAGCGGCAGATGAGCGAACTTAGGCATTGTGTCCTCCCAGCCGAAAGCCTTGTAGAGCAGCACGTGAAGCGGTGCGCTGGGCAGCCACTCCTCACCACGGATGACGTGGCTTATCTCCATCAGATGGTCGTCAACGATGTTTGCCAAGTGATATGTCGGCAGTTCGTCCACACTCTTATAAAGAACTTTGTCGTCGATGATGTCGCTCTTTATAACCACCTCGCCGCGTATCATGTCGTCAACATGCACATCCACGCCCGGCTCTACCTTGAAACGAACAACATACTGCTGTCCGTCGGCAATGCGCTGCTGGCATTCCTCTGCGGTCATCGTGAGCGAGTTGGTCATCTGCAGACGCGTATGGGCATCATACTGGAAGTTGGCTATCTCGCCGCGTTTCTTCTCCAGTTCCTCCGGAGTGTCAAAAGCGATGTATGCCATTCCCTTCTCAAGAAGTATGTCGACATACTTCCGGTAGATATCCCTGCGCTCGCTCTGGCGGTAAGGACCGTAATTGCCTCCGAAGGACACACCTTCGTCGAACTTGATGCCAAGCCACCTGAACGACTCGATGATATATTCCTCGGCCCCGGGCACGAAACGATTAGAGTCGGTATCTTCTATTCTGAATACAAATTCGCCGCCATGCTGACGTGCGAAGAGATAATTAAACAGTGCCGTGCGCACGCCGCCGATATGCAGCGGACCCGTAGGACTGGGCGCAAAACGCACTCTGACTTTATTCTCTGACATTGAATACAAAATAAATTATTTATATATAATTTTCCTGCAAAAATAATACATTTTTTTCAAATGTTGACAGTTTTTTATTACTTTCGCAAAGGAAACAAAATAATATGCCGATTATGAACATGCCGAACAAAAACAGGGGGCAACTCCTTCGCAACATAATGATTCGCTCCTCGCTCATTGCCGTAACCGTCCTTATTATTGTATGGTCGCTGCCGAGAACCGAAAGCAAGCACTATCGCTACGACATCGGCAAACCATGGATGTACAGTTCGTTCATAGCAAAGTTCGACTTTCCTATATACAAGACCGACGAGACCATTAAACAACAGGAAGATTCGGTGCTCGCCACCTATCAGCCATACTACAACTACGACAAAGACGTGGAGCAGGTACAGCTAAAGAAACTGTGGACCGACTTCCACGACGGCATCCCAGGGCTGCCCGATCAGTACCTGGAAATAATAGCCGACAGACTGCACAGGCTCTACCAGTCGGGCATCATGGACACGCCGGAATATAACGAGATATACAAGGACTCGGCAAACATGGTGAGAATAGTGAACGGCAACAACGCACAGAGCACCCGTATCACCTATGTCTTCTCCACAATGACGGCATACGAGTACCTGTTCATGGATAAACGGCTGGAGCTGCAGAGACAAGTCTTGCAGAAATGTGACCTGAATAATTACATAGAACCCAACCTGATATACGACAAGGAGCGCAACGAGACCGAGCGCAGCGACCTTCTCAGCAGCATACCGCCGGCAAGCGGCATGGTGATGAGCGGACAGAAGATCATCGACCGCGGCGACATCGTAGACGAACACACCTACCGTGTGCTCAGCTCCTTCGAGAGGGAGATGCAGCGCCGCGGTGCATCGGCCAACCAGATAACGTCGAACATCATAGGCCAGGTGATATTCGTGACCATCATGATAATGCTGTTCACCTGCTACCTCAGCCTTTTCCGCCGCGACTATTTCGACAAACCGCGCAGCATAGCCATGCTCTACGCACTGATAACGATATTCCCCGTCATCGTGTCGTTCTTCATGCGCCACAACTTCCTGAGCGTGTACATCATACCGTTCGCCATCGTCCCCATCTTCGTCCGGGTGTTCATGGATTCGCGCACGGCCTTCATCACCCACGTGACAATGATTCTCATCTGCACCACGGCGGTGAAATATCAGTATGAATTCATCATCATCCAGATAGTATCTGGCATCATAGCCATCTACTCGCTGCGCGAACTGCTCCACCGTTCGCAGGTTTTCAAGACGGCACTTTTTGTCACCGTCGGCAGCTCGGCCGTATATTTCGCCATGCAGATGATGCAGGACACCGACTTCCCTATGGTGGACAGCGACATGTACTACCACTTCTGCGTGAACGGTGTGCTCGTGCTGCTGGCCTATCCGCTGATGTTCATCATCGAGAAGACTTTCGGATTCACCTCAAGCGTCATGCTTTTCGAGTTGTCAAACACCAACCGCGGTCTGCCCCACGACCTCAGCGAGACTGCTCCCGGCACATTCCAGCACTCCATAACAGTGGGTAATCTGGCAGCCGAAATAGCAAGCAAGATCGGTGCAAACAGTCTGCTCGTGCGTACTGGAGCACTCTATCATGACATAGGAAAGATGTCTGATCCGGTGTTCTTCACAGAAAACCAGGCCGGAGTGAATCCGCACGAGAACATATCCGACAAGGAAAGCGCACGCATCGTGATAAGCCACGTCACCGAAGGAGTGAAGATGGCCGAGAAAGCAGGACTTCCGGGAATAATCAAGGACTTCATCCTGACCCACCACGGCAGCGGAGTGGCAAAATACTTCTACATAAAATACAAGAACGAACATCCCGACGAGGACGTAGACATGACACCGTTCACCTATCCGGGACCGAATCCTTTCACCCGCGAACAGGCCATTCTTATGATGGCCGACGGTGTAGAGGCGGCCTCACGCTCGCTCCCTACATATACGGAAGAGAGCATATCGTCGCTTGTAAACAAGATTATAGACAGCCAGATGGCCGACGGTTTCTTCAAGGACTGCCCCATCACGTTCCACGACATAGAACAGGCCAAGCTCGTGCTCATCGAAAGACTCAAGGCCATATACCACACACGTATTTCCTATCCGGAACTGAAGAAATACGAAAAAGCACCTGCCCGTCCGAAGCGCAAGAACAGGTGGGGACACAACTAAAACCTTAGCCGGAAACGGCAGATAGATACACGGCATGTTGCACATTTGTATTCATTTGTGCAACATGTCGTTTTATTTTAGTTAACATTCATTAAACATTAAGTATCAAATACGGCATTAAAGGACAATTTAAGTAACTTTGCGACCTGTTATTTAAATATTATTAAGATGAATAAATTAAAATTAGCCTGCATAGCATTATTTGCTGCGTGTGGCAGCACCTCATTTGCAGGCGGCATTATCACAAACACCAATCAGAACATCATTTTCTTGAGAAACCCGGCGCGCGATGCTGCCATCGGCATAGACGGCGTATACAGCAACCCTGCCGGCGTGGCCTTCCTCAGCAACGGATTCCATCTGTCAATAAATATGCAGAACGTGCACCAGACACGTACTGTAACCACAGCTTACGGCGAACTGTTCAAGTTCAACGTGAACAATCCCGCATCGGCCGACAACGGCTATGCACGCAAGTTCAAGGGTGTGGCCGACGCACCGATAGTGCCGTCTGTACAGGCTGCCTACGTGAAGGACGACTGGACATTCCAGTTCGGATTCGCCATAACTGGTGGCGGTGGAAAGTGTGAGTTTGCCAACGGTCTCGGTTCGTTCGAAGGCGTTGTGGCAGGCATTCCGGCCAGTCTCATCGCCGCCGGCATCAACGAAAGTCTTGCACCGATGGGCACTCAGCTCACGGGTGGCTACTCCATGGATCCCTTCATGCGCGGACGCCAGTACTACTATGGCTTCACCCTGGGAAGCTCATACAAGATAAGCGACAACCTCTCGGTGTATGGCGGACTCCGTATGCTCTACGGTACGGCCAACTACTACGGCTACGTGAAGAACATATCGCTGCAGCAGAGCGCCGGCGGACAGTTCTCCATGGTAGGCGCACCCACATTCTTCGAGTCGCTGGCAGCATCGCTCAACCAGGCAGCTGGTATGTATGAGGCTGCCGGACTCACCGACAAGGCTGCCGAGGCAAGAGCGCAGGCCGCACAGATGACAGGCTATGCACAGATGACTCAGGACATAGAGCTCAACTGCGACCAGACCGGTTGGGGCGTGGCACCTATCATCGGTGTGGACTTCAAGACCGGCCGACTGAACCTCGCTGCCAAATATGAGTTCAAGACACGCATGCGTCTGAAGAACAAATCGGCCAACAGTCTCAGCGCCGAGAACATCAGCATGCTCGACAAGTATGCAGACGGCAAGAAGGTAGCAGAGGACTCACCCGCACTGCTCACCGTGGGAGCACAGTACGAACTGCTGCCTTCGCTGCGCGTCATGGCCGGCTACCATCACTACTTCGACGTGGACACAAAGCAGTACACCAAGGACATGCTGGGCGACACCAACGAATATCTCTTCGGAGCGGAGTTTGACATCAACAAATACATACAGGTGAGCGCGGGAGCACAGCGCACAAGCTACGACTTCAACGACGAAGCCATGAACGACATAAGCTACAACGTAAGCTCATGGTCGTACGGACTCGGCGTGGGAGTGAACGTGACCGAGAAGGTGAAGATAAACGCCGCTTGGTTCCAGACACTCTACGACGACTACGACAAACTGCAGGCCAACGGCACTATGAACATCAGCAACTCGTTCACACGTACCAACCGCGTCATCGGTCTGGGTGTCGACATAAAACTGTGATACACACGTTGCCGCGCTTTTCTGCCCAAGGCAGCCGGCAAAAAGGAAACTGCATATTTATGCAGAATCCGATGTCGTGAATGAATAAATATTCATCGTCAACTTCACGAGAGTGCCCGCGCTGAGCAAAAAAGTACAGCCAGCCGCAAATTCGCGAGTTTTGAGGACTCGCGATTAAAACCTTGTGTATCAACATATTACACAAAATCAAGAAACAGAACAATTTGTTCTGACACACAGAATAGGCTATTTCGGAGTGCGAAATAGCCTATTTCATGCCATGAAATGAACCATATCGGAGCATGATATAGACTTAATCGCACCATGATAAAGCCGGTTTCACAACACAAGGTCCGGAAAACGTCCGCACGGCGGTGGAAAAACGTGACAAAAAAATAAAGAAAACCGGCCGGCAGAAGCAATTTTAACATTCGTTCACTTCTCTTTTGCGATTTTCTTTTGTCAAAATTTTTTACTTTTTATATGCAGAAAAACTGCATAAAATCCAGCGCGCTACGGCTGATAAGCACAAGTTGGAAACATCACAGCGGGTCCACGTCGTAATAGGTTTCGAGCGTAGCGTAGCGCTTGTTCTGCATGAGCAGGGCCAGCTGGGCACGCAGACACTCACGCACACGCGGCAGACTTATGCCTGCCTCGAGCTTTATTATGATCTTTCGTATGCTCATGGTCTTGACACGTGCCACCGACGGACGGTCGGGTCCGAGCACGCGTTCGCCCAACATTCCGCGCAACAGGCGGGCCATGTCGGCGGCAGCGTCGTCGGCCACCTGCGCATTGCGGTGGCGCAGATATACGCACACGAGATGATAGAACGGCGGATAATGGAACATGCGGCGCTCCTCAAACAGCTCTTTATAGAACGTCTTGTAGTCGTTTCTCACCACCTCTCCGATGACAGGCAGCTCCGGATTGCGGGTTTGCAGTATAACCTTTCCGCGCCCGCTCTTGCGTCCTGCACGTCCTGCCACCTGCGCCATCATCATGAAGGCATGCTCGTAGGCACGGAAGTCAGGATTGTTGAGCATGGTGTCGGCGTCGAGAATACCCACCACCGACACGTTGCCGAAGTCGAGACCCTTGCTCACCATCTGTGTGCCGATGAGCAGATTGGTCTGTCCCGACGAGAATTCGCTGATGATACGTTCGTATGCATTGCGCGTACGTGTGGTGTCGAGATCCATACGCGACACACGTGCTTCGGGGAAAATCTCGCGTATGCGGTCCTCTATGTTCTCCGTACCGTAACCGCGCGAGCGCAGTTCGGTGCTGCCGCAGCAAGGACACTTGGCCGGAACGTAGTACACACTGCCGCAGTAATGACACGTCAGACGGTCGAGCGATTTGTGCAGAGTCAGACTGACATCGCACTTATCGCAGTGGGGTACCCATCCGCACACGTGACATTCTATCATCGGCGCGAAGCCACGGCGATTGTGGAAGAGTATGGCCTGGCGGCCGTCGGCCAGCGCTTCGCGCACAGCCTTGAGCAGCACCGGTGAGAACGGACCGTTCATCATCTTGCGGCGGCGCAGGTCTTTCACGTCTACCACCTGTATCTCAGGCAGCTGTATGTTCTTGTATCGGGTCATTATGCTCACAAGTCCGTACTTGCCTGTGAGCGCGTTGTTGTAGCTCTCTGCCGAAGGAGTAGCCGAACCGAGCAGCACTTTTGCCCCGCACATCGACGCAAGCACTATGGCCGCCGAGCGCGCATGGTAGCGCGGAGCGGGGTCCTGCTGCTTGAACGATGTCTCGTGTTCCTCGTCCACGATGACCAGTCCGAGGTTACTAAAGGGCAGAAACAGCGCCGAGCGCACACCGAGTATCACTCCGTAAGGATTATCAGACAACTGTCGGTTCCATATCTCAACACGTTCGGCATCGCTGTACTTCGAATGATATATGCCCAGACGGTCGCCAAAGACATTGCGCAGACGCTTCATTATCTGCACCGTAAGGGCTATCTCCGGCAACAGATAGAGCACTTGGCGGCCTTCGCGCAGGGTTTTGTCTATCAGATGAATGTATATTTCGGTCTTTCCGCTCGACGTCACACCGTGCAGCAGCGTCACGTTCTTCGTCTTGAATGTCTCCTGTATCTCGTCGTAAGCCCTCTGCTGTGCTTCGCCCAGAGTCTTCATATTCTCAGGATGAGCCTCGCCGCCGTGGCCTATACGCCCCACCTCACGCTCGTATATAGTGAGGAATCCACGCGAGACGAGCGCACGCAGCGTTGTTGTGGTGGAGTGAGTCTCGTTCAGAAGTTCCTCGCACGTCAGTTCCACAACGTCGTCACGTGAGCCTCCGAAGCAAGCCTCGTCCCAATGACTGAGTGAGAGATATTGCTCGAACAGCTCTTTCTGCTTTCTGGCACGTGTCTGCGTGAGCAGGTTCAGAACCACATGCAGCGACTGTCCGCTGCGCATCTTCTCGGGCAGTGTGACGCAACGCTCGGTTTTCGGACGGTAGTTGTCCTCGCCTTTCAGTCCGGCAGGCAGCGCAGCCTTGAACACATCGCCCAGCGGCGACATATAGTAGTCGGCTATCCATTGCCACAACCGCAGCTGTAAAGCAGTGACGGATGGGCGCGTATCAGACAACGACAGTATGTCCTTCACCTCGAACTCCGGCTTCACATCGTGCACCTTCAGCACAACGCCCATGTATTTCTTGCTGCGCCCCAAGGGCACAACAACCCTCATTCCGGGCTTGACGGCTGACGCCATGTCGTCGGGCACGGAATAGGTAAATACGCCTTCGAGAGGCAGAGGGAGTATGATGTCTGCGTAAACCATAGCTGATACAAAAATACTTATTTATGACTAATTCCGCAAACTATAACATGTTTGTTTTCGTACGGGTCTGTTTTTCTGACATATATGCCGAAGGCCTGTCTCCACTGTGTCCGGCGGAGAACGCATACTGTAGGACACTACGTCGGAAAAGTGTACACGGCTGTGTTAAATATAAATAAATATAGAAATGCAGGCCTTTTCATACGGCAGGAAAAACTAAATTTGCAATGACGGAACTTATTTACCTGAACCCAAATACATAAATCTGCTATGCGTAAAATCATCATGATACTGCTCGCGGCATTATCCTCCGTGACTTGCGTGAGCCAGACACTGCACGACGACATCAGCCCAGTGCCATTCACCAACGTACATATAAACGACGGATTCTGGTCGCAACGGCTCGACACAATGCGCAACAAAACCATACGCTACGCCTTCCGCAGATGTCAGGAGGCGGGCTACATGAGAAACTTCGAACTGGCAGGCAAGATACTGAGCGGCGAACTGAAGAAGGGCGAAGCGCGGTTTCAGTCGGGCTCGCCGTTCGATGATGCCGACCTGTTCAAGATCATCGAGGGCGCGGCATACATACTGAGCGTGAAGGAGGACCCGGAGTTTGAGAAATATATTGACAGCGTGATTGACAAGATTGTGGCGGCACAGGAACCTGACGGCTATCTGTTCACCAACCGCACAATAGGCAATCCCGTGCACGACTGGGTGGGAACTCAGCGGTGGGTGAACGACTGGAACCTCAGTCACGAGACATTCAACGCCGGCGAACTATACGAGGCGGCGGTGGCTTACTATGCCGCAACGGGAAAGGACAAGCTGCTCCGGGCTGCAGTGAAGAACGCCGACCTTGTGTGCAAGGTATATAATGACAACGGACTGAAGCTCGCTCCGGGTCACGCAGTCATCGAAATGGCGCTCGCACGGCTGTATGAGACAACGGGAGACAGTAAGTATCTCGACCTGTGCAAGTTCTTCATCGACTGCCGCGGACAGAAAAAGTTCGACTCGTCATCATCCGACATAAGAGCCAACGGCATGTACTGGCAGAATCATCTGCCGGCAACCGAACAGCACGAAGCTGTAGGACACGCCGTAAGAGCATTGTATTTCTACTCGGGAATGGCTGACGCCGTACTGCTGGGCGGACACAAGGAGTATGTCGAAGCCATAAATGCCATATGGGAAAACATTGTTTCTAAGAAACTGTATATCACCGGTGGTCTGGGTGCAAGGGAGGACAACGAGGCTTTCGGAGGCAACTACGAACTGCCCAACGCCCGCGCTTATTGCGAGACATGCGCCGGACTGGCCAACTGTATGTTCAATCTGCGTATGTTCAGACTATATGGCGACAGCAGATATATAGACGTTCTCGAACGGTCATTGTATAATAATGTGCTGAGCGGAATATCCGTTACGGGCGACATGTTCTTCTATCCCAACCGGCTTGAGGCAAGCTCTCGCGGACAGCAACGCAGCGAGTGGTTCGGCTGTTCGTGCTGTCCCACCAATCTGGCAAGATTCATTCCGTCTGTGCCGGGCTACGCTTATGCAACCGGAAAAGATGCTGTTTACGTCAATCTCTTTATAGCCGGAAAGGCTGACATCAGTCTCGGCAAACGGCAGATAAGCCTCACACAGCAGACGGAATATCCGTGGGAAGGCAACGTAAGGCTGTCGGTGGATAAGGCACAGAAGAGCGATTTCTGCATGAAAATAAGGATTCCGGGATGGGCACAGGGACGACCCGTACCGTCAGATCTTTACAGCTATGAGGCAACGAGCACAAAGAAAACCGTCATAAAGGTGAACGGCAGACCTTACGAATACGACATCGACCACGGATATGCGGTGATACAACACAAATGGAAAGCGGGTGACACAGTGGAGATTGAGTTTCCGATGGAGCCACGTATAGTAACGGCAAACGCGGAAGTGAAGGCCGACCGCGGACTGATTGCCGTGGAACGCGGCCCTATTGTCTATTGTGCTGAGTTCGCGGACAACGGCGGAACATTGCAGGACCTTTACATTCCACGCGGCGCATCGCTCAAAGTATGTAAGACAGAAGGCATAGTCAACGGCATGCGTACCATCGTTGCGCAGGGACGCAGATGTTCTGCCGACGCGCAGAATGGTGTTTCCGAGTCCGCAGCAGACGTAACACTGATTCCTTATATGGCACGTGCCCACCGCGGAGCTGGCGAGATGAAGGTGTGGATGCCGACAGACGGGAAAGCCATAATGGAAAACATGGACTATATCGACAAGGTTGTGATAGCCGATGAAACATCAGAACGTGAACACAATCTGCAAGGACAGAATATGCGGTCGGACGCTTCGCTGGGATGGCGCGATGCACTCGACGGATGGATTTCATACGACATGAGCGTCGATCCTCAGAAAACCAATGAGGTGGTACTCACCTATTGGGGCAGCGACGCCGGCAATAGGGAATTTGATATTATAGCTGACGGAACACCGATAGGACGCGACAGGATAGAGAACTGCATGCCATACGAATATTACGATGTGCGACACGTCATTCCGCAAGACATCACCAAAGGAAAGAAAAAGGTGACAATAATGATGAAAAGCCTCCCGGGAAAAATCACAGGCGGTATATTCGGAATAAAAACAACTGTCAAAGAATAAAACAGAAAAGGCCATGACGGTTGCCATAAAACAAAGACTCATGGCGCGACAATCTTTCTGCGCCATGAGTCTGTATGTTTTTTCATAAAGCCGCACCGCACATTATGTCGGTCAGCTTTCGTTCTTATTATCACTCACAACCGCTTCAGCTCACCGGAAGAAACAGCTGAGAGCAATAGGATTTACGCTTTTCAGAAATAATATGCCATGGAAATCTGCCAGCTGTTGGAGCGTCCACGGAACACACTTTCCATTCCGTCAAGATATGTAATCTTGCCGGTCTTTCCACAAACGATATTATAGTTCGCACCAACCTGTAAATGACTGAGCAGCATAACACCCGCTCCGACGTTCACACTGAAGTTGGACGAATTGAGTTTCCAGTCCGCAACATCGTCGAAAAGAGTCTGATTCTTGTCACCGACATTGAATCCGAACTGCGGACCGGCAGCCAGATAAACAGCTGCAAGGCTTCCAAGACCTATGTCATAACGCAGGTTTATCGGAATGTTGATGGCCTGCTGCTTAATCTTTGTCACCTCATTGTCGGCGTTTGTAAGTTCAGACTCTCTCTGATCATAAAGCGCCGAAGCATCTATTCCGAGACCGACGATAGGAAGAGTGAACTTCACTGTCGGACCGATGAAGAATCCTGTGCGGTTTGATGTTTCAAAAACATCACTGCTGAGCGACATGTCTGTAATGTTGAGACCACCTTTCACACCGAACTTCAACTGTGCGCTTGCAGGCATTGCAAAGCATGTTGCAGCTACAAGAACAATCAATGTAAATAACTTTTTCATAACTTTCATTTTTTAGTGTGTATAATTCGGAGTGCTCCCTTTCGGGAACACTCACTGTCCAATTGTGTCAATGTCTCTGCCGGCGTACCGTCACGCGTGCCGATGATGACGAAGACGACGATGTGGAAGACGGTTTGCTCTTCTTTTTCACAGTCTGCGATGTTCCGCCGGATCTGCGGTTCTTTTTCTTCGTTGCCTTCAGTTCCTTCTTGTCGAGCTTGGCTATGCTGTCGAGCGAATCCTTACGCACCGGATCGCCCCAGATATTCTTCTCAAACGCCTTCAGCTCGTTTTCAATGCGCTTCTGCTCCTTTGTCATGGCCGAATCGGTGGGGCAATACTGCGCAAGAGTCTTACCGAGCATGTTCGACGTTTTGTAGATCTTGCCCTTATACATATTCCGGGTGAAATAGTCGTCCACGCTCATAACAGCAGCATTGTTCAGATTGCTGGTCATAATGGTCTGTCGGGTGAGGAACGGGGCCAGTTCGTCATACTTCACCCAAAATAGCGGATAGGACGTAGCGGCATCGCCGAAGTCATCCTCACGGCGCAATATCGGGCAGAGGGCCGTTACCTTGGTATGGAAAGTGGCTGTTGCCTGATCGTAATAGGCACATTCCTTCACATAGTATGCCGTAACCTCGCGCGATGGTATGTCGCTGTCGTCGATGCGTATTCCTCTGTCGGTGCGCTCGTAGAATATGTGATAGTTGTCGAGAATCGACATAAGGTTGACCTTCGCCGACTCGTCGAACACCTCATTGCCGTCGAGTCTGTACTCATAAGGCGTGACACTGCGGCGCATCACAAGCTTGAAGATATAGGTGAAAAGGTTCATCTGCGAACCAAGCGGCTCAACCGGATAATACAGCGCGGCGTTGGCTTCGTCGTTAAGATCTATCTCACGGTAGATGTCACGCCTCCACACAACATCCTCGTCCATCGGCGCCTGCGTCGGGAACGAAATCTGTGCTCTTGTAGAGAGTGCGTTGGCACTTGCCGCGGCAGCCTGCTGCTGTTCCCTGCGGCGTGCTTCCGGCTGCGCCGAAACGCTCTGCACGAGGCATGCCGCAATCAATATGAACATTAATTTTCTCATAATATATATACTCGTTGTATGTTCGTTTTCTGTTATTCTTAGTCAGTTCTATTTCACGATAACCTCCATTGAGCCAGGCAGACGGCGCGTTATACCGTCGGGACCCACAGCCGTGACGCGCGAGATATAGAAGCGTTTGTTTCTAGAAAGCTTTCTGAAGGTCTCCTTCTGACGGCTGCTGAACGACGCTCCGTCGGATGCCATCGGTACGGCGTTACCCATATTGTCGAAGAACACCGTCTCGAAACTCTGTACACGGAACTGTATGTCGAGGATGCCGTCGTCGATGGCTGCCTTCACTTCGTTCACACCCATAAGCGAAGCCTTTGCCAGTCCGCCTTCTCTGAAGCGGTCGGTGCCTATCTGGAGATAAGCCGTCGGATCGGGCAGCTTTCTTACTTTGAACACATACTTGCCCATCTGGCGCGAACGTCCGTTCTGGTTGGCTGACACAGTGATTGTCACATCCTGTCCCACTGTGGTAGGACGTGCTATGTAACGTCCCATGCCGATGGAACGGAACGAACCGCCCGTCATCGATGCAGACACGCTGCTGAGCGGCACACCCGGAATGCTTATGCTGATAGGATTCTCATATCCTGCGTAGAGGACATTCATCAGGTCGGCCGAAACAGTGGCACTCGGTCCCACAACTGTGTATTTCTGCGTGAAGTCGCGGCGTATCACGTCTCCGTTGCCGTTCTTCATCGTGATGTATCCTCCGAACGAATGTTCTCCCACTCCGCCCGCAGTGAAGCGATAAGTGTTGCCGTTTATCTTGCGGCCGCCCACATACACCTCAGGATGCTGCGTCGTATCGACAGCCGCCATGACTATCTGAGCCGAGAAAACATCGCCGCTTATTACTGTACGCGACTCGGGAATGACGAATGCGTTGAGCTGGTTGACACGTATATCCTTCATGTCCACGTTAGATACAAGCGTGTGCAGCACCTCACCCTCGGCGTAGCGCACATCGCTCTGCAACTTGGAGAGCAGTGTGACAGCAGCAGCCACAGGCATGTCCTCAAACATGTATTCCTGCCAGTTCTTGCCCATTGTGACGGCATTCTTCGGCAGTTTGGTGGTAAGATTGCTTTCAATGATGCTCCGCTGGCGCGGGTCGGTCACCATGGACACGATGCGTGTGCGGAAACTGTTTATCGCGTCGTAGAGCTTACGGCCCTTTCCTGTGCCAGGTGCTAGCATCACCTGGTTTGCAGCCTCGAGGTCCTCCTTGTTGACGATGTTCATCACGTCGCCGTCGGCACCGTCGGCCATGCGCACAATCTCCACCTTGAGCTCCTGCGCGAAGTTGTAGAGCGAGTCGCTCATACGTTTCACCGCCGTCGCCTTCTCAAACCATTCCTTCACCTTCTGCGGGTTTGCCTTCATCTGTTCGGAGAAGTTGCGGTATATGGCCTCGTTCTCCTTCGACGAGTTGGAGGTGGTGCGGTTAAGGCTTTCCTCAACGATTGAGAAACCGTTGAGCACCTCAGTCGATATGTTGAGCGCAAGCATTGCCATGAGGACGACATACATCAGGTTGATCATCTTCTGGCGCGGCGATACAGGTCGTTTCTTTATTGCCATTTATGTTATACTTTTATGTCATGGTCCGCAGTGCTTTCCGTCTGCGGGCTGACCGGTCCACGGTTACTGTTTTGGAGCGGCGTCGGGCGCTGCGACGCGCATGTTGACGGTCATCGCCTCTATCATGCGGGCATAGATGCCGTTGAGCTGCTCTATGAGCTGAGCCATCTTGCGGCTCTGTTCGTTTATCTGGTCGATGGTTCCAATCTGCTGGCTGGCACCCTTAAGCTGCATCTCGTACACACGGCATATACCGGTGAGCGTACGGTTGAGCATCTCCATCTCCTCGCTGTCGCGTGTGAGGCGCTCGCTCTGCTCCGAAACCTTCTGCAGAGTCTCCGTGAGTTTGTTCAGTTCCTCTATATAGTTGCCCTGTGCCACAGCCAGTTCCTCGCCGTTCTGCTGCTGTCCGGCCATCCAGTTGCCGGCCACGACGGTTGCCCCAGCCATGCCTCCGGCAACAGCCGCAGCACCTTCAGGAGCAGCCACAGCGGCTGCAGGGGATGCCGTTCCGGGCGTTCCGATGATGATTGTTCCACCCTGTACGGCAGGCTGAGCAGGCGATTGTGCTGTGCCGGCAGCCTCAGCCTCGTCTTCCTCGCCGTCACCGTCGTACTCTTCCTCCACATGCGTAGGCAGATCCATGCCTATCGCCGTCTTGTCGAACGGACGGTCGAAAGCCGAGATAAAGAACACTATGACCTCAGTACCCATACCCACGAACAACATGATGTTGGCACCGGGCAGGTGGGTAAGTTTGAACAATGTTCCGAGAATAACGATTGATGCACCCCAGCTGTAAGCATAGTTGAGGAATGTCTGCCCCGGAACGCTGTCGATCCATTTCTGCAGACGATAGACAATGTTGTATTTGCTGTATTCAGTCATTGCTGTTTATTTCTTTTTCTGTTTTCCACTTGATGTACTTGCCAGGCTGCGCACGCAGCGGAATCCTATGTACGACCGCGGCTGGTTCTGATATTCCCATGTACGCCATGCCGAGCGGATATACGATTCGGGATCTTTCCACGAACCTCCGCGCACGCTTTTCTTCTTCAGTTTGTAGGGATCCTCCTTCGCCGCGTTGTATTCGAGCTGCGGGTTAAGGTCATTCATGGCCTGTGCTCCGGCTTCGGTATAGACGGTGCTGGTCCATTCGGCCACGTTGCCGGCCATGTCGAAGAGTCCGTTGCTGTTAGAAGCATATATGCCCACCTTGCTTGTGATGAGATTGCCGTCCTCTGTATAGTTGCCGCGGTCGGGTTTGAAGTTGGCGAAGAAACAGCCCTCACCGCTCTTCACGCCCTCGTCCTCCCATGGGAACTCCGTACCCGAACGTCCGCGGGCGGCATATTCCCACTCGGCTTCTGTAGGCAGACGGTAGCGCTGCACGAAGCGTGCCTCCGGTCCGAGACCCTTGAGCAGATATTCAGTACGCCACGCACAGAAGGCGTTGGCCTGCTCCCAAGTAACTCCCACGACGGGATAGTCGTTGTAGGCAGGATTGGAGAAGTAGTTGCGCATGTATATCTCGTTGTCCGAGTTGCGGAAGTCGTTCACCCAGCACGTTGTGTCCGGATATATGTTTACGATGTAAGTATTGAGGAAGTCCCACGGTCCGCTGAGCGGGCGGTTGATGGTCTCTCTCACGATGCGGCCCTCGTCGTCGATGTAGGCTGTGTCTTTGGATATCATGACCACCTCGTTCGGATCCACCGTATTGTCGGTGTTGAGGTTGCGTTCCTCGGGATTGAGCCTGTTGCGACGCAGTGCTGCGGCCGTATAATCGTAAATCTCATACTTATAGTTCATCTGTCTGTAGTCGAGCATTTTCTCGCCCGTCACCGGATTGGTGGTATAGACACTCTCTATGGCGCGCAGCTCGTCCTCTGTAGGTTTGCGCGGTATGGGTTTCTTCCAGTTGAGGTGCGGGGTTACGGGATCGCCGTTCTCGTCCTCGGTTATCATGTAAGTCTCGTCGCCACCGTAGGCCGGATCGGCAAGACGGGTGCGTACGATGCTGTCGCGCACCCACAACACAAACTGCTTGTACTTGGCGTTCGACACCTCGGTCTCATCCATCCAGAATCCGTCCACCGAAATGTCTCTCACCGGTGTCTGCATGCCCCAAAGGCTGTCGCCCTTCTCCAGACCCATGCGCAGGTAGCCGCGGTCTATCTTAACCATGCCGTAAGGGGTCGGCTCTGTGAAAGCCCTGCCGCTTACGCCCACGACTTCGCCGCCTCGTCCCGACGACGTCATGCGTCCGCCGAAGCATCCGGCGAGCACAAGGCAGAATACCGGAGCGAGCAATGCCATCAAACTGTTGTTCTTCTTATTCATATTTTCTATAGTATTCTCACACTTTTATGTTTGTTTTTTCCTTTCTTTACCAGGTTCAGGTCCATCTGATAGCCGATAAACAGCTCATGACTTCCGTTGCCGGGGCTTATGGCCGAGGTGTAGAACTCGTAGCTGTAGCCGAGCATCACACCGTGTACCATACCGCCGAACATGAATGTCACCGAGTTAGTAGGGCTGTAGCCCACACCGCCATACATCATCTTCTTGTCGTTGGTGTATATCAGCCGGCCGGTTATGTCGGCCCTGTAGGCTACTCCGTCCGTGCGCACGAGCACCGACGGTTTTATTGTAAGAAACGGATTTCGCAGTTTTATATTGTATCCACCCGTCAAATAATATGTCGGATCTATCTGCAGTTCGTTGGTCTCGCCCAACTCCACGAGCGGCGCATTCAGATGTTGGGCCGAGACACCCACATACCAAGGGCCGCGCATATAATACAATCCGACACCCAGATCGAAGCCGCTGCCTTCCACCTTCGTGGTTGGAAGCGCGGGGTCGCCGGCCTCTCCTGCATCGAGATCCGTACCGTCAAAGCTCTCGCTCAGCAGCCCGACGCTCAGACCGGCACTTATGGTTCCGCCGAAGAGCTTGTGCTTGTAGGCATACTGCAGGGCCAGACGCTGGTGGCTGAACAGACCGAGCTTGTCGTTCATGAACTGCACTCCGGCGCCGTGCAGACCCTTCAGAAAATAGAAAGGCATGTCGGCCGCCGCATACATGGTCTGCGGATTGTTCTCAAAGCCCACGAAATCCATGGCGTAGGCCGCCGTTATGTTCAGCTTCGACTGCTTGCCCACAGCCGCCGCATTGAACGTAGGTTCCATGTCGAAGTAGTGACTGAACGCCACGTCATACTGCGCGTGCGCTCCGATGGAGGCAAGCGTCAGAAAAGCCAATGTTATGAATTTGCGTTTAAACACGTACATATAACGTCGCTTTCTATCTTTTATTGCCAATCAATCTAACTTTTATTGCATTTAATCCATAAGTTTTTCTTATAACACATTCGTACGAATAAGCCAACATCGATTAATTACTCCATTAAAAACAAATATAATAAATAATACATATCCATTCATTCCTCCATATATGTTTTCCGTTTCTACTCCTGACACAATACTTTATGCCAGAAACAGAAACGGAAAACGACATTCCTACCATTACAGGAAAAACATTTTAAATGTATAATGGCAGGATATTAATAATTATTCTTCTAAATCGACCGTAACAGCTTTACGGGCAACCTGGAAGTATTCCATGGATTGTATTACAGTCTACGCAAAAGTTCAAGAGCCTCACTAAGCTGCTTTCCCCTTTCTGTGTTGAAATATGAATCATAAGTTTCATCTATTTCCACATCAGGGATTATGCCTATTCCCACGAACTCTGTGCCGTCTGACATGACATCATGCTTTGAACAGATATTCGCATAACAAGATCCCGGTATAAGAGTAATACGCACACCGTTACCAGTACTTCCACCAGTGCGTGTACCTATTACCTGCACACGTCCGGCCGACTTGAGTATGGAGCAGAAATCTTCGGCGGCAGAAAAAGTGCCGGCATTCACAAGCAATACTACAGGCTTGCTATACAAAGACTTATTTACGGCTGCCTTTATATATCCCGGTTCAGAGCAATATGGAGCATGAGTCCATCCCCATGACGCGAACGCCGGGATGTATACCGGACTCGACCAGTTGTTCTTCTTAACAGAGTCGGCTACAAGATGCTGTATTACGTAATCTGCATTGTTAGAATTGCCACCGTTGTTGTCACGTATATCTATAATGAGAGCAGACGTCCCGGATATCTTCTTATATAGTTTATCAAACGTCGATATAAAGTCGTTCGCCATAAAGTTGTTTATTTTCAGATAGCCTATGTTGTCTTTCATAATCTTCAACTGCATCACAGGCTTTTTGTCCTCGATGTCTTGTTTGCTGCTTCCCAGCACATACGTGATGCGCAGTTTCCCTTCTTCTGACTCAAAATCCATCGCAAGCGTGTCGTTCTTTTCGCCTTTCAATAAATTATGACCGCAATAAGTCTCATGGAGTGTCCATTGCGGCGTTGACGATGAAACATATGGCATGACATACTTTCTGCCATATTCCACCGCACTATCTCCATTTACAGAAACAAGCTCCATGCCACGTTCCAGTCCCTGTTTTGCCATTGACGAGCTTAACACCTTGTCTACATATACCCGTCCATTGATAAAAACTGTCGTAAACGGAGCATATTCACTGAACGGACTACTGCCATATACAAATGTGTGACCGTCATGCAGTTGTGCAACCATACGTTGCATAATGAGGAAACATTCGCCCAAATCCTTCGCATTATACATTTTTTCCATGTTGTCAACATACAGACTATCCCAACTTATCTTGACACGATTCATGAATACAAAGTTACGTGCCACACCCGACCATAGTCTTGACAGGGCCAGCATACGCGAATCCTTTTCACTTATGTTTTTCAAAGGATTATGCACGGTAGCATCAAGAAAGCTCACATCTGTCCAGTTATACGGCACGCATATTTCGTCATCAGTGGTGGCCTTAAGAAAGTACAACCTTTTCTTGTCATTATCATAACGGTACAAATAAACGGTCTTTGTTTTTTCGAAAAATGTCGATGCACCGTTCTCATCAGACAAATTAACATACTGAATATCATTAAACGACTCGAACACATTGCGTATGCGCTTTACCTTTTTCTCACCAATATCATCCAAGGTAAGCCTGCAACCTTTTGTCCAGCCGGAACCAAAACCACGCTGAAAGCAAAAGCCTCCAGCCTTACGAAGGTTACTTCCGGTATATTTCACCGAATCTGAAACTACTCCAGAACCGACTTTCAACTCGTCATAAATATTGTCAAGCAATATTTGCGAAACTTGTTTCTGCGCCAACAGACATGACGGAACCGCAAACAACAAGCACGATATCAACAAACCAAAGCAATATACCCGAAACACTTTCTCTTTATTCATATCAGGTTAGAATTTTATTGTTTTACATTAATATTATTGTACACAACCAAGATACAGCAAACAAGCATTGTTATAAAATGCTATCAAATTATCGAATACAACAAATCCCCATCCATATTCTCGACTCCTACAGAATTCTATCGTCCGCCCTATTTATAACTCTGTTGCTTACGATTATACAGTGAAGACCAACCACAGGATTGAATCACGACAAATCACAAACGGACCGACTTTATATTAAAACGTCCGAACATGGGATTTCTAAACAAGAATATTTTGATTTTAATCTTTATTAACCCACCACAGAAATAAACACCTTATTATTTCTTCTTAATATGACAGGCCGTTTGGATTTAACAGTTAAAAATCCCGACCGGATCTTCACGAAACAACAGCACCGATTCTTTGAGCAAAAGAATTATTTTCAACGGGCATAGACATCAACATGCATGCGACTTATAAACATACAAACAAGCAAAGCCCCACCACTATACAGTTTCGAAAGACGAAGCAAGATGCAATAACCATAAAACAAAACCACAAGACTGCAACAGATGTATTTAACATTTATTAAACCCGATTTAACGCGGAATTCCGACCGCCAAGACGTTTGTCCGCAAATATTCGAGTTTTGAAGCACTTCAGGCATTTGCCTGATAATCAACCGCTTAACCTCAACTGCGACATAATACGTTGTCCTCTGCACTGCGAAACAGCCCATTATGCACCCTGATTAAGCCCATATCATGGGCTGAAACAGATTGTTTCAGCCCTCGACAATGCCTGTTCCGTAGTGCATAAAAGGCTTTTCCGCACTACGGACTTGCGGATGTTACCGCATGACAGACACCGGGCACAACCGTTATAGGGCATTTCGCGCTCTCACGTTTCTCCAGAATGACGAAAAAAACGTGAGAAAACCGGACTGCGTTTTAACATATGACAGAGGCCATATCGGGCGCAAAATGTTAAGTAATGTAAAACAACCGAACTAAGACAGACGTACCGATGATTAACTGAAAGACAGGCGTACGACTGCCACAAACCTCTCAGACGGCCTTAACAACCCAATGGCCGGCATATGCCGCGAACAGTCCGATGGCGAAACTCATCACCGAATAGGCCGCACACTGCGCGAACCGGTCGTCTGAAAGCAGCGCGTAGTTCTCGTGCATGAATGTTGAGAAGGTGGTGAAACCGCCGCAGAAGCCGGTAGTGAGGAACATGCGCAGATCGCTGTTCATAACACTTCCACGCTCAAACAGGCCGTAGAGCAGGCCTATGAAGAAACAGCCGAGAACATTGACAACCATCGTCCCCCATGGGAAACACGAAGCGACGTTGGTCTGCACTACGTGCGACAGAAGATATCTGGCCACTCCGCCGACGAAACTTCCCGCACCTATAAACAGAATTACTCTTAACATAGAAAAATATAAAGATTTTAACTGATTACAAATTATAATATCACTATCGTTCAGACATCCTTTTCTTAACCGCCACAACACATCTTACCGACAATAGCCTTGCTATCGCCACAACAGGTATCATCAGCACGTTTCACTAAAAAACGGCGGTTAAAGGCAGATGCCATTGCCCGATGACTGCAGATGAAACGCTTTCAATACTACGGATGAAAGCCGGACACACCGCACATCATCACTCAAACAACTCATACGGACTCATGTTCCGCGCCATCTTTCGGCAACATGCCGGCAACAGACACGCTCCGTCATCGAACGGGCGTCGCGCAGTATGGTCGGTGCAAAGGTACGGCTTTATATCGCACATAAGCACATATTATCCTTTTTTAACACCTCAATCCTTGCCTTTCCTTCACATCAAGTACATTCAGCCACAACAGTCCGACATGGCTGTCACAACACAATCTCTCAGGACTGCCGTACACTTCAGGACAAAACAATCATGTCTCCACTTCTGCATGAACAGTTGCGGGAAATATCATTCCGCACAACACGCCATGAGGCAAACCGTGAATAGAGAAATTAGAAAAGCCCGTTCCACAAACGGAACGGGCTGCATCAATCCCTTAATCATTTTTCTGACTCTGACGCTAAGGAAACTGCAAAACAGCCAACGTCAGCATAATTGCATTATATTGGTCTACATCTTTTTCTTAGGGAACACATTGAAACGGTAGATTGCGTGTATGAGCACATAGCGCGGCGGAGTATTGTAATAGCGTTCCACGCGTCCCTGGGTGTTGATGCTGCTCTCCACTTTCTTCAACTGGTGGAGTATATCGAAGGCATCGGCACGCAGAGTGAGCTTGCCATTCAGCAAAGAACGGGTCAGACGGGCGTTCCACACGAAGTTGTCGTCGTTCATCGAAGTGTCCTCATAGCCGCGGCGGCTGTACATGGTCAGATCGGTGTCGAGCTTGAAACCGAACGGAAGCTGAAGATAACCGTAAACTCCATAGTTGAAGTCGTATGCGTTGATAGGTACAAAATTGTCGCGGTCGCCCTCCGTGTTCAACCATGACACCGAGCCTCTGAAGCCTATGCTGTGCTTGCCCAGCGTATAGTCAAGGTTGAGAGTCTCCGAAAGCACGGAGCTCTTGACGGTGCTTTTCACCGGAGCGGAGGCAAGATCATCGCCTATCATATCGACACTGTTGTAGTAGTTCCACGACGTGGCGGAGTTGAAATACAGGCGTTTCTTCTTGTCCAGCGGACCGTTCATGTTGAATCTGGCGGAAAGATTCCAGTTGCCGTCCACATTATAGTAGGAGTATGTGCGGCGGCCTGTGCTGCGGTCGTACACATAACCCATGGCCACATCGTTCTCGCTTATGTTGAATGTCACAATCGGGGATATCTTTATGGTGTGCTTTCTGTCGTTATAGTCGAGACTTATGGTGTGGGTGCGTCTGTTCTTCAGATTCCTGTTGCCATAGTTTACGGTCGTCATAGGGTCGGAGTCATCAACGAAGTTAAGAGAATAGAGCATGTTGGGGGTGCTGCAGTCCATGCTGTATTTTAAAGCTCCACCCTGCTGAAAATCCTTTGTCCTGAGATGCAATTCCAATAAAGGTTTCAACATCAATGTGGTGCGACTGAAAGCTGTGTCTATACGGGCGCGACGATAATCGAGTTTCTCGTTCAATATATCAAGTGTCAATCCCGGTATTAACTGCATGGCCAACTTGTCATCACGCAACAATTCTATATTTGCATTCACTCCGACGGAATGCCTGTTATCGCTTTCCACCGAATTGTAACTGTTCTTTCCGTCGAGTGTCGGCAGATACTCTGTGACCGAAGGCAGCGCACCTATAGGATGCTCAGTGTCCAGCCCCCAACCGTCGAGAGTCTCAAGATGGTAGAGTTTGTTTATGGACTTGTCACGTCCGGCACTCATGTTGTAGTCGAAATTAATCCTTAAATTTTCTGAAAAGACAAAACCATAACTACCTATGAATTTAATTCTATAACCACGTGAGGGCGTGATATCGTTATAATGGTTTATAAAGTCAGTCGAACCGGTTCCTGAAAAATAGTCTATACGCTGATGTGTGAAATCACGCATGTCGGAACCGAACATCGAACCCTTTAAGTTAAGGTACAAATAGTCACTGTTATGGGGCATACGCAGCATCATACTGGAGCCTAAATTAGCAGACCATTGTTTGCTGTCATAATAACGGTTTTTTATCTGACGGTTTATAAGGCGGGCACGAAGATTGTCATCGAGTACCGGTGTGGAAAGGATTTTCATGAAATCCTCAAAGCCGTTCCACGTCTCGTCTGAGGTGGCGGAGATTATAGAGAGGTCATTACGCTTGCGGCTGTAGCTTGCACCCAAATTAATATCATACTCCGCACGCGACATGTCACCCTTAGGCTTAAGTCTCAAATCATGGCTTGTGTTTAAAGACATATTGCAGAAGCGCGCATCCTGAACTTGGCGGTCGTAGGTATCGCCATCGGCAAGGAAATTGGTACGGAATGTGTTCTGCACCTCATGATTGTCATAATGGGTGAAGTTTGCGTTACCGGTATATTCGTAGCGGCCCTCACGGTCGTCCACATTCACATTCACACCGATTTTCTTTGTCGTAAGCCGCCCGTAAGGCATCTTGTCAGGAGTCCAGTCGTTGGTGTTGGGAGTGGTGAAGTCGTTGATATTATTCATGTTGCCGAACAACGACACACGGGAGTGGTCTGTGGAGCGCATGGCGAACAGTCGGGCCATGTACAGGTCGTGGTTGGCGCCGCCGGCGTCTATATTGCCCATCCATCCTATGTTGTACTGCTTCTTAAGGTTGACGTCCATTACCAGCTGCTTGTCGTTCATGTCGCGATCGAGAAACTCGCTCAACCGCCCGGCCTTGTCGTAAACCTTCACAGTGTTTACCGCGTAAGTGGGAAGGTTCTCAAGCATGATTGTGTTGTCGCCCTTGAAGAAGTCCTTGCCGTTGAGAAGAAGACTCTCCACAAAGCGGCCGTTCACATATATGCGGCCGTCGGATTTCAGCTCCACACCGGGCAGCTGTTTCACCAGGGCGTCGAGCATGGAGCCTTCAGCCAATTGGAAAGCGTCGGCATTATAGACAAGCGTGTCGCCCTTGTTGTAGAACTTCACCTTCGTGGCTGTAACCACAACCTCGTCTATGGCATGAACCTTCGGACGTTTCATATATATGGTGGAGAGCACTCTGTTTGTCTCGCGCCGTCTGATCTTGCTTATCTCTATCGAAGTATATGTTGTCTCATATCCTTCCTTCTCTGTCTTGATGATATAATTTCCTTCCTTGACTTTAAAACTGTACAGTTTTCTCAACGAAGTGTATCCGTAGTTGTTTCTGCAACTGTCAAGCACCACGCTGTCTGGAGACAGAAGTGTCACCTTCGCATTCTCTATTGTTGTGCGCAGAATATAATCTTTTATCGTGGCATAAATGTTTATGCTTCGCTCTTTCTGTCCGAAAGAAGAACAGACACAAGCTATCATTAATATCAACAAAATACTTCTTCTCATTCTCATAAATTCAGGCTTTTATCGGTTAATAAATTCTTTTGTTATTCTCTTTACACTGACAGGAATTGCTGTGTCCTGACAAGATCCGTATCATACAGCACTGTCGTCTGATGACGGATGCGGCATACACATTTCTGATGCATACGGTTTTCTCCTGACGATGCGACAGAAAATATAATGCTGACACACACAATTCATGATATACTGATTTATCGTTCATAGGTCTCGGTTTTTAGAGGTTTTCATTTATTGCTGATCATAATCGGACAGCTTTTACATGGAAGACGCACGAGGTATGAAAATCTAAACAGGAATTTTTCACTTTAACACTTGTTTACATCTACATGTTTTACCTTCTCCGGTATAATAAGCTTCTGCTTTGTTTCTGATGAAAATAGAATTTACATTTTTCATAATACGTTCATTTGGTCTTTATGAAACATATACATAGTTTCTCTCATTCACAAAATTAACATTCCATAGTCCAAATAGCAGAAACAGCAGGTCTGATATATTACACAATATGATTTATCATCTATAATCACGTTATTGATTATCAGCTCATTACAATAAAGTTTACACAAATGTGTGAATTAAGTATTCATGTGTTAAATACATGCTTATTATGCCTTGACACGCTCACTAAAAGAAATCAGCATGGTGAAAACACCATGCTGATCTGTATTAAAGTCTCAGAAATATAAAATATTTTATACCTGAATGATATCAGTTTTTGCAGTCTCTTATGTTACGGTCAAGCTCCGAAGTGCGGGACGATCCGAACAGTTTCAGGTTCAGCCGGCGACGGATGTTGCTCAGATTCTGAGGAGAAATGTCAAGAAGACAGGATATCTCGGAAGAAAGGAAATGGAGCTTTATGAGGATGGCTACCTTTTTCTCGTTCTGACTCAGACTGCTGGAACCAAGATTGTTGATGAACGAAAGGAAGCGGGGATAGCGATTTTCCACATATGTGTTGAGACGCGACCAGTCTTTCTGATCGGCGCTACGGCCGTGGGCGGCCTGGTCGTGAAGATTCTTTATCAGGTCCGACTCCATGAGTTTCTGGAGTGATGCCCAGTCTGCATCGGTGGAGGACATGTCCTGCATCTTGTCCAACTCTGCACGGAGACGACAGCCGGAGGCCTCGAGTTCTGAAGCAAGACGGCTGTTCTCACCTAAAGCGGCGAAAAGCTCACGGGAGATCTCACCGTAACGATGAAGGAGCTCGGAATACATACGGTTCTTCTCAAGAAGCAGAGACTTCATGCGGAAGGAACGGCGGCGGTGCCACATATACAATTCAAGAACAACGATAAGGCTGATGACAGAAAGAAAGACTATCGTGAGACGGAGCTCAGACACCTCACGCTCACGGAGCTCGGCCTGCTGACGGTTGCGGATGTAACGGTAGAGCGACTGCACACGCTGGGCTTCGCTTGAGGTGAGGCGGAGCCAAGAACTGTCGTTGGCGTCGCAATAAAGACGGGCGTAATGGAATACTGAATCCGAATTACGGCGTGAACGATATACAGATAGAAGTCCACGATAGGCTGCTTCTTTCTCATCGCGGACACTGCCTGTCAGCATCTTCCTGAAATAATATTCGGCAGAATCGACACGGTTGCCGGCCAAAAGAGACAGACCTTTATAATAGTAATATAGTTCTAAGCCAGGTTTTACATTCCCGGGAGATGAAAAGATATCTCCATATTTTTCATATTTATGCAGACATGCCTCTGCATTTTTTATGTCTCCACGTTTAAGATAAATATCTATCTGGATAAATATTGCACGAGCTGCCTTATCCTTATAGCCACTATTCAAATATGCTGACGATGCAGAATCACTGATTTGCATAACCTTATCATAATCATTTAAAGCATAATAAATTCTCACAGTATTTTCAAAAGCACTTATTGCCATCCGGATATTATGAGCTCTCTTACCACAGTACTCAGCCTTATGCCACATATCTAATTCTTCATCTATAAGTTTCTGGGAATGCAATACAATAGCAGATTGAGCATATATTTTATTTAAAATTGAATAATCGCAATCCTCAGCAGTCGTATCCGCGCATGCTGCAGCTTTCTGATAATATTCGAGTGCCGCCGGTGCCTCGCCAAGATCACGATATACGCATCCGAGAAGATACCAGGCCATCATCTTCTCATTTGGTGTACCGTGATGGAAATAATATGCGGCAACCTCCTTCATGGTGCTGTCGCTACGGAAATATACATTCGACTTGTTCATCGCTTTGGCACGTAGCAGTTCGTAACGCATACGACGTGATTTGGACAGGTAAGGAACATGAGGGGACATACTGTCGAGCATGCGCAACGCGGAAGGAGCCGAATCCATGTCTATTTCCATAAGGCTGTCGGCACGTACCATAATTATATCAAAACTGTTATCGCCGCCTTTGCAACATAACATCAGAAAAAATAAAGGTAGAAGATACAGGAGTTTTCTCATCGGAAAGCTATGCGGTACAGAAAAGAAATTGTCAGGTTAAAAAACAAATCTGAAGATATATCGCTTCAAAATAAACATATATATATAAAACATCAAAAACCGACAAGACATGACATCCAAGGATGTTCTGTCTGTGTCGGTCTATGATTTCTTAAATCTCACTCGTACTTAATACTCATCCTCGTTGAAGAGGAAATCTTCTTTAGTGGGATAATCAGGCCATATATCCTCTATGCTCTCATATACATCACCTTCATCTTCTATTTCCTGCAAGTTTTCAAGAACTTCCAATGGTGCGCCGGAACGCATGGCATAATCTATGAGCTCATCTTTGGTTGCGGGCCATGGTGCATCCTCTAGTTTAGAAGCCAATTCAAGTGTCCAATACATAATCTTTCTTTTTATATTAGGTTTTCTTATGTACGCACAAAAATAATAAAATTTACGCTATTTGCAAGAAATAGTGAAAGTTTTTTCTGCTGTATGACTACATAAAGTTTAAATTTCTTGCTAAAACAAACAGATAATCAGATAATCTGTTCATATAAGCCGGCACCGCACTATCAATAGTATATTTTTCGGCCATTGAGAGCATACGGCGCTCAGCACGGCGGCTTATAGCGCGACAAACATGACACGTAGCGGCAGAGGGCGTTCCGCCTGGAATGATGAACGAATGGAGCGGAGGCAATGAGCTCTGGATGCGGTCTATCTCGCTTTCAAGACGGGCTATGTCCGACGTGGTTACTGTTTCAGCTGTCGAAGTGCCTGCAAATATGCTTCCAATACGAAAAAGCAGAATCTGTATTTCTGCAATAAAGTCTTTGTCCGGCCCTTCACTCATAAGGGATGAAAGCAGACCGAGGTATGAATTCAATTCATCCATGACTCCATAGAATTCAATACGTTCATCGGTTTTGGTTGTGCGTGTGCCTCCGGGCAGGGATGTGGTCCCATTGTCACCGGTACGGGTATAGATTTTCATTTTCTGGTTTTAGAAATTGACTATATAATTTTGTTTGATACGTTTGTCGAAGAATAATATGCCGCAATAATAGAGATCGAACGTCACACCTGTGCGTGCGTCGTCCCTTAACTGTTTCCATGTATTACGTGCCTCACGGTTGTGCTTTATTCCGTCAAGTATCATTATGGCATTATCCGGCATATTGTCGATAAGTGAGAGCGGTATGTCGCAAGATTCGTCATACAGATTCACCCGAAGAAGTATCGGTGTCGGAATGTCATCGGGGGTCTTACAACAGAAGTCCCAGATACTGTCAAAATTCAATATATCCGTTTTGCGGCATCCTGCTTTGACATATCTGTGGAGTAGCGGATCTTTCTTTCCGATACTGATAAAGGTCTGTGGCTGCAGGAAATTGGCTATCCGGAAATACAGCTTATACAATTTCTCGTCAATGAAACCGGTATCAGGAAATTCCTTTCGCAGATCATCGTATGCATAATATGGATAATGTTCATTCACCACATATCGTATGAAACGATATGCGGAGGGCGACTGGACTCCGAAACCACGACAATGAGTGATACGGCTCAGCCATGTCAACACCTCACGAAATCTATAATTATGCCGTATATGCACAGATATATATGATTATGTATTTTATCAAACCATTAGAAAGGGCCAAAGCCCGACACACACAGACTGTAAATAATCTGTCATGCCTTAACACATCTTGTGCAAAGATACAATTAAATCGCGGAAAAGCAATAATCGCAATGGTTTATATCGACATACATCGAGGACAAACTGTATTATGTAAACAATGTATATATTGATTTTCTATGTCCTCCTTATTTTGTACAAGCAAGTGCCTTTTATTTTAATGGAAAACAAATACAGTCGCAACATGACAGAAACGCTTTTATACTTAAATAAAAACTCATGGCATAATGCATACTCATTCAAAAGCATTGAACGACGGCGTCCTACACTCAAGAATCATTCCAGCAGATACCACACATTTATTATATGTATATTTAGTAACAGTACATAAGCCGTATATACAACCATTCGCACCCAAATAGACAGCTCCTATATCATACATACAGACGCATTCCGTAACACATCATAACAGGTGTACGCAAGAAAGAAAACAAAACTACTCGGATCCGATACAGGCATATTTGTCATATAAATCCTTGTCCGCCGTCCAAAAGTCAATATCGCATTACAAAACAGCCCGAATGAGCACCTGATAAAGTCCATTTCATGCTCTGAAACAGCCCATATCAGGAGTCAATATGCACCATTCCGCAGCTCAATAAAGCCTGTTCCGCAAGTGCTCTGACACACAACGGCATAAAAAGCCGTAAAAAGCGGCAAATTATAATTTTATGTCTGTCTCACACAGAAATAAAATAATACATAATATTCCACAGACATAAACACACATACATATAAATATTATTATAACAAGTGGTAGGA